>WNGE01010549.1_pt1 | contig 19162 bp, 13 predicted proteins | sample 5400651 | NCBI WGS metagenome assembly WNGE01 (sample SAMN13153370, study PRJNA577476) | soil metagenome | isolation source: 60 cm soil or saprolite under grassland replicate 2 | place: USA:California | collected 2016-06-15
CGCTGGCGCTGATAGCGGCAAGTTTATTTTTATCTTCCGCGGACTGCCCTGACACAGAAATGCGGAAGCATGCGACAACAACCACCATGCACAGCACGGCGGGTAAGGGTTTTAGATTTTTCATTGAACCTCCTCTAATTGGTTGGCTACCAAATGTCTATAAGAGATTAGAAGGTCTGCCCTTCAAGACTACAGTAAGAATTAGAACAAGAACTTAGGAGCCTTTGGAAATTGGGGAATGGTATAACTCCCATCAGCCGATGTGTCAAGCAAACTTTGGCTTAACTTGGCCGCCCACTTTTGAGATACTCCCCGACAAAGCGGCGTCATGAACTACACACCTGCCATCTTAAAGCTGTGCCTCTCCGCGGTCCTGGCCGCGCTTTGCCTCGACCCAATTGCAGCGAACAACCAGTCAAACGGGTCAATGCCGGGAGCTGGCGCGCTCTCCCCGATCTTCGAGGAACCACCAGATCATGCAGGACTTAAGTTCCGGCACTACAATGGTATGAGGGGGAAGCTTTTTTTACCGGAGGTTATGGGGGCAGGCGCGGCCCTCTTTGACTTCGACAATGACGGCGACCTGGATGTCTTCCTCGTTCAAGGCTCTATGCTCGAAGAGGGTGTCCAGCCCGCGCGCACACTGTTCCCGTGGCGCGGATCTGAACAGCCGCGTGGGAGACTCTTCCGCAACGACCTCGCCGTTACAAAGGACGGCGGCCGCTCACTCCATTTCACCGATGTAACTGAGAAGAGTGGCATCTTAGCCACGGGATATGGAATGGGTGTAGCCGTCGGCGACATTAACAACGATGGCCGGCCCGATCTGTATATTACAAACCTGGGTTCTAATCAGATGTATCTCAACCAGGGTGACGGCACGTTTGTCGATGTAACTAAGAAAACCGGGACGGACGATCCGCGCTGGAGCACCAGCGCTGCTTTCTTCGACTACGATCGGGATGGCTGGCTGGATTTGATGGTAGTGAACTACGCTGATTTTTCTGTTACCAACAGTCCCACCTGTTACGCCGCCACCAGCGCGAAAGACTATTGCACGCCACGCGTTTTCCGCGCGCCGGGCAACCGCCTTTTTCATAACAAGGGTGACGGTATGTTTGAAGATGTCACCATAGCTGCAGGGGTGGACAAAGAGTTCGGACACGGTTTGGGAGTGGTCACCGCGGATTTCGACGGCGACGGCTGGATAGACATTTACGTCGCTAACGACGGCGATCCCAACCAACTCTGGATTAACCAAAAGGACGGCACCTTTAAGAACGAGGCCCTTTTGGCCGGCGCCGCTGTAAACAGGAACGGGCAGGCAGAGGCTGGCATGGGCGTCGATGCCGGAGATTTTGATGGCAATGGCACTGAAGACATCTTCGTAACCCACCTGATGGACGAGACCAATACACTTTACACGAATCTGGGTAAAGCACTTTTTGAGGACCGCACGCGTGAGGCGGGCCTGGGAATGCCTGGGCGTCGCTTCACCGGCTTCGGCACATTGTTCTTTGACTATGACAATGATGGCTGGCTGGATCTGCTCGTCGCGAATGGAGCCGTTCAACTGTTACCGGAGCTAATGCGTAAGGGTGATCCTTACCCGCTGGGTCAGCCTAATCAACTCTTTCACAACACCGGAAAAGGAAGCTTTGTTGAAGTAGTCGAGCAAGCGGGCCCAGGCTTTCAGCTTCTGGAAGTCAGCCGCGGCGCCGCCTTTGGTGACATCGACAATGATGGTGACACGGATGTGCTCATCACCAACAATAGTGGGCCGGCAAGACTGTTCTTGAATCAAATAGGCAACCGAAACCACTGGTTAGGCTTGCGTTTGGTTGGCAAGCGCGCGAGCCGTGACATGCTCGAAGCGCGAGTCGAGATCATCATTACGAAGAATAATGTTTTATGGCGGCGAGCGAGAACCGACGGGAGTTACCTAACGGCAAACGATCCGCGAATACTCGCGGGGCTGGGCAGTGCCGCTCGCGTAGACGTGGTGCGGGTGTACTGGCCAGACGGCAGCGTCGGAGAATGGAAAACCCCGTTGATTGATCAATACACTACATGGAAAGAAGGCGTCGCGCCGTAGAAAGAATGAAACGTGCTATTGAAAAAAGCAGTGCCCAGGTTTATCGGCAGCTCGGACTTTGTTTGGTCGTCGCAGTCACCTTCGCGGGGGCTAAGGTGCGCTCGCAAGTCAGTTCGCAGAATGACAAACTTCTGCCGCCGCCAGAGTCCATCCTCGTGCCCGTGCATTGGCCAGATATAACGAAGCTGGAAACAGATGTTCGCGAGCAACTGGTGTCCTTGCAAAACTCCCTGGCTGCTGCCGTGAAAAATCCGGCAACATCTGAATCGAACCTCAGTGAGGCTTACGGCACGATGGGAGAGCTCTATCAGGCTTATTCGCTCAACTCTCCGGCGCGGGAGTGTTATCTGAATGCCAATTCTTTGGCAGGGAAAGATTTTCGCTGGGTCTATCTACTCGCGAAGCTGGACCAGCAGGATGGTCGCATCGACGAGGCCATTCGCCTCTACCGAATCGCGAACCAATTGCGGCCTGAGTACGTGGCAGTGCCGGTGAACCTGGGCGACATCTATCTTCAACTAGACCGTCTGGACGACGCAAAGCGAAGTTTTGAGGCCGCGCTGAAGATCGAAGGAGGCAACGCTGCCGCCTACTACGGGCTTACGCTGAAGCGGTCAAATATTTCGAAAGGGCACTGGCACAGGCGCCCGACGCGAAGCGGATCCATTATTCATTGGCGATGGCCTATCGCGGTCTGGGAAACGCCGAGAAGGCAAAGGACCAACTGGCCCGACAGGGCCCGGTCGGTGTGCGAGCAGCAGATCCGCTAGTGGATGGATTGCAGGATTTGATCAAGGGGGAGCGGGTACATCTGATTCGCGGCAGGATGGCGCTCGAGGCCCGGAGATATGCAGAGGCTGCGGCTGAATTTCAGAAAGCCATCGCGGCAAAGCCCGACAGCCTTAGTGCGCACATAAATCTGGGAGCGGTCCTAACTCAAACTGGAGATTTATCAGGAGCCAGTACGCAGTTTGAAGAGGCGCTGCGCCTGGATCCGGAAAACACCATCGCACATTACAATCTCGCCGTCCTATTGGCACGAGAAAACAAGCATGACCAGACGATTGCTCATCTGCAATCCGTCCTCGGTGTTGATCCAAACGACTTCGGTGCCCGCTTCCTGCTGGCCCAGGAACTATTGAAATCCACGCGGTTGGAAGAAGCGCTGATTGAATTCTCGCGCGTGGCGCAAGCTGACCCTAAGAACGAAGAAGCGCTACTGGAACAGGTAAAGCTCCTGCTGCGGAAGAAGCAGTACAAGCAGGCCTTGGATAGCCTGGAAAAGGGTCACGCGCAATACCCCCAAAAAGGGCAGACGGCTGTAATGCTCGCCTATCTGCTCGCTGCTTCGCCTCAGCACGATTTGCGTGATGGCGCCAGGGCGCTCGAACTCGCCCAACTCGTCTATCAGGCCACTGGCTTCGAGGACCACGGCGCGCTCGTGGCCCTGGCGCTCGCTGAGCTCGGCCGTTGCGACGAGGCCGCCGCGTGGATGCGACAGATGGTTGCCAAAGCCGCCAAAGAGAACAAACCGGACCTCGTCGAAAAACTGAAAGCCGAGTTAAATAAATACGAGCGGGTGCGACCCTGTCGCCCGACTGCCGACATTACCTTCTCCAGGCAGTGGCTATCGAGGGACCGCTAAATACCGACACGGATGATTTTGTTTTGGGGTCCTGCCTGCGTATGCTTGACGTTTATCTCTCTCGGTAATTTTCGGACAGGTAACACCAGCAATATGGACCGTAGCAAGATCCGCAACATCGCAATCATTGCCCACGTCGATCACGGCAAGACCACCCTGGTGGATGCCATGCTCAAACAAGCCGGCACATATCGCGAAAACGAACAGATTATCGAGCGTGTAATGGACTCGATGGACCTCGAACGCGAGCGAGGCGAAAACGAACAGATTATCGAGCGTGTAATGGACTCGATGGACCTCGAACGCGAGCGAGGCATCACCATCATGGCTAAGAACACTTCGGTGCGTTACAGCGATTTCAAAATCAACATAGTGGACACGCCCGGTCACGCGGATTTCGGCGGCGAAGTCGAACGCGTATTGAAGATGGTGGATGGCGTGATGTTGCTGGTCGATGCGGCCGAAGGGTGCCTGCCGCAAACCAGGTTTGTGTTGCGCAAAGCTTTGGAAGCTGGCCTGCCGGCAATCGCTGTCGTCAACAAGATCGATCGTCAGGATGCGCGTCCTGAAGAAGTCGTCAACGAAATTTACGAACTATTTCTTGATCTTGACGCCACAAACGAGCAAATTGAATTCCCTATTCTTTACGCGATCTCTCGCGAAGGCGTCGCGAAAAAGCATCTCGGAGATTCATCAACAAACCTGAAGCCTTTATTCGATGAGATCGTTAAAACTATTCCCGCGCCTGTGGCGTTGGAGAACGATTCGTTACAGCTCCTGGTTGCCAACGTCGACTATAACGAATACGTGGGACGGTTGGCGATTGGCCGAATTTTTTCGGGCGCGATTGCCAGGAACCAGGAGATTGCCATCGTCAAACATGACGGCTCCCTCGAAAAAAACAGAGTCAAGGAACTTTACGTCTTCGAAGGCCTGAAGCGTGAATTGGCGGAGTCTGCCGAAGTTGGCGAGATCGTCGCGCTTGCGGGCATCGCGGACATCAATATCGGCGAGACGATAACCAGCTACGATAACCCGAAGCCGCTGCCTGTGATTGCCGTTGACGAGCCGACCATCGCAGTGATTTTCAGCGTGAACAACTCTCCTTTTGCCGGAACTGAAGGACGGTTTGTTACCTCGCGCCAAATTAAGGAACGCCTTGATCGTGAGACGCTTGGGAACGTCGCCATTCGCGTTGAAGAAACCGATTCACCCGATCAATTCAAAGTGTCCGGACGCGGTGAACTGCAACTCGCCATCCTGATCGAGATGATGCGGCGCGAAGGTCACGAGTTACAGGTATCCAAGCCTGAAGTCATCACCCGCAGAGTGAACGGAGTACTCCAGGAGCCGATCGAGCAAGTTGTAGTTGACTGCCCAGAGCAGTTTATTGGCGTGGTAACAGAAGCGATGGGACGTCGCAAAGGGCAAATGACAAAGATGGTGAATCACGGCACGGGACGCGTGCGACTCGAGTTTGAAACGCCTTCGCGTGGATTGATTGGTTTTCGCGGTGAGTTTTTGACGGAAACAAAGGGAACTGGCTTGCTCAACACGATTTTTCTGCGTTTCGACAAATGGCAGGGTGAAATGAAAGGCCGCGGCACCGGCTCGCTGGTCGCGGATCGCTTGGGCGAATCAACCACGTACGCGCTATTCAATTTGCAGGAGCGCGGCTCGCTATTCATTCGGCCAAACACAAACGTCTATGAAGGCATGATTATCGGAGAGAACGCGCGTGCAGTCGACCTCGATGTGAACGCGATTAAAGAAAAGAAGCTGACAAACATGCGTGCCGCGAGTGCTGACGAAGCCATGCGTCTGGTTCCGGTGAAAGACCTTTCATTGGAAGAAGCGCTTGAATTTATTTCCGGGGATGAACTGGTGGAAGTAACTCCGAAATCCATTCGATTGCGGAAGCGAGTGTTGAAGGCGAATGATCGGCCGAAGAAAGAAACTTGAAAAGAGTTTGCCCAGCTTGCACTGTTGCAGTTCCGCGTACTTCGGAGTTAAATACCGCTCGCATGATAGGGCAGACCCTCGGCAACTATAAGATCCAGCAGAAGCTCGGCGCCGGTGGACAGGGCACTGTTTATAAAGCCACTGATCAAAAACTCGGCCGCACTGTAGTTATAAAGGTTCTACCTCCCGAACTGACTGTCAAAGAAAGTAACCTCAAACGTTTCGAGCGTGAAGCGCGGCTGGCTTCGGCCCTCGATCATCCGAACATCTGCACCATCTTTGATCTCGACGAGGCCCAGGGTCTGCACTTCATCGCCATGCAGCACGTCGAAGGTCGAAACGTGCGACAGCTAGTCAATGGCCGTCCCCTGGAGTTGGAAAGTGCTCTGCACATTGCAATTCAAGTTACGGACGCGCTTGCGGTGGCCCACGCGCGTGGCATCATTCATCGCGACATCAAATCCGGCAACGTAATGGTGACTTCCGCGGGCCAGGTGAAGATTCTTGATTTTGGTCTGGCAAAACTGCTGGACGAAACTGAAGCCGCGACCAGCGGTATTCATCAAACTGAATTGACTGAAGTGGGCGTGCCTTACGGGACTGCAACCTACGCCGCACCCGAACAGGCACGAGGCGATCGCGTGGATGCGCGCGCGGATATTTTCTCAACCGGCGTGCTGCTCTATGAAATGTTGACGGGCACCTGGCCTTTTCGCGGTAAATCGACCGTCGATGTGCGTCACGCCGTGATCCACGATCAACCGAAGCCACTAGCCGAAGCGCGCCCTGGTCAAACTCCGGCCCACCTGCAACAAATTCTGGATAAGACCCTGGCGAAAGAACCACGCGATCGCTATCAGAAAATTTCCGAGCTGCGCGACGACCTGCGCAAGGTGTTACACGAGGTTTCGAGCGGCGGGGCATACGAAGTATCTGCCGCGCCGCGCCACCTCAGCGGCGCGAGCCCGGTCGGACGAGCCATGCGTTGGCTGCGAAAACTGGGAGGCGGCGATGTGCATACCAGTGCGCCTCAGTTTTCTTCGCGGCCGCTGACCGATCCGCAGGAAGGCTCGATGACGACGATTACGGATCGTGAAAAAAAGAGCTTGGCCGTTTTGCCTTTCAAGAATCTGAACAATGATCCAGGTTCGGCTTTCTACGAGTTCGCTTTAGCAGACGCGGTTATAACTGAGCTGGCGCGCATTCGTTCGCTGGTAGTGCGGCCATCGTCGGTGATGTCGAAGTATCAGGGACAGCCTGCCGATCCTGCCGACGTCGGTCGTGAGTTGAACGTGGACGCAGTGTTGTCCGCAGGCTTTATCCATGTCGGCGAGCGCTTCCGCGTCAACGCCCAACTGCTGGATGTGAAGAGCGGCGAGATCATCTGGAGCGATCGAGTGGATGCTTCGGCCGACGACATCATCGCTGTGCAAGACGAGATCACGCAGCGCATCGTCGATGGTCTGCGTTTGGAACTGAGTCCAGATGAGCAGGCGGGACTGGCGCAACCCGCAACTGTAAACGCTGAAGCTTACGAGGAATTTTTGCGTGGCCGCGATCGGTTTGCCCGCTTCATCTTTCGCACAGTGGCTGAGTCGGATTGTGCCAACGCTATCCAGCACTTCAATCGGGCCATCGCACTCGATCCCGAATTCGGTCTCGCCTACGATGGCTTGGGCGCCTGTCATGTTAATCGGGTATTCAAAGGACTAGGCGGCCCCGAAGACTTCGAGCGCGCCGAAGTTGCCTTCAGGAAAGCACTGTCGATCGACCCGAATATCATCGAAGCTCGCATGCTGATGGTGTTCGTTCTTCTGTGGCGGGGCCAGAAACAAAAAGCGCGCGATGAAGTCGTGCGCATGCGGCGCGAGGCGTCGAACGAGGCGGTAGTTCACTTCGTGAAAGCGACGCTGCATCGACTGGATGGCGATTATGATCGCGCGCTGCGCAGCTATGATCGGCTGGTGCATCTCGATCCGGCTGCATTTGTCGTCGTGAGTTATAACCGAGCGCTGATCTTTCTTTATCAGGGCAAGTTTGCAGATGCCCAGCGCGAACTGAATCGCGCGGGTTCAGTTGAACCAAACAATCCGCTGCTCAAGAGTTTTCGCGCGCTGACGATGTATTACTCCCACCAGCTCGACGGCGCCGCGGCATTACTGCGCGAAGTGCTCGAGGAGAATCCGAAGCTCAACGGTGTGCGGCCATTTCTGGCAATGTGCTTAAGCGCGCAAGGAAATCACGAAGCTGCCCTTGCCGAATTAAATGACGATGTTAAGCGCAACGCCTCAGTCGATCCTGATATTGCCTATGCGGTTGCCTCTGTTTACGCTCTTGAAGGCGAACGCGATCAGGCGATCGAGTGGCTTCACCGTTCAGTCGCACTCGGAAACGAAAACAAGCCACTCTTCGAGCACGATCCGAATCTCAGCTCACTTCGCGAGGACGGCCGGTTCAAGGAGTTGATCCGCCGAATTTCACGCGGCTAGCAGGCGTCCTCATGGGGTCAACTCCTGCTTTCTCCTTCTGCCCCCAGCCTTCTGCCTTCTGCTTTCTGCCCCTCTCTGCTATACTGCGTTTGCTCGCCTCGCTGGGCACCCGGCCCGTCGAACACACCGCAAACTAAGTTTCAAATGCAGTGACCGGGTGAGCAAAGGATTTTTGAAGCCGTCAGCTTGGCGGCCTATTGAACGAACCGCGAACCAGGTTTCAGAGCGCGTCCTTAATTGGCTGACGCTAGGCTCCCTGGCGGCTGTTGCCAAATTGAGCACAGTCCGAGCGATTCAACGGAGTTCCATTTGAACAGTTCAGAACGTTCTCGCGAAGCGAGAGATGTCGATCTACTTGATCCGCATCGTCTACGCGAGTCTCATTTAGCCAGCCACGGGCCGCTGTTGCGGACCTTGCTTTCGAATCAACTGCCGGCAAACCCTGTCGGCAACTTCAATAAACAACCGAGCCAAGAGCTAAACTCAGCGCTCACTCACAGTGTGCGCGGCGCGCGTCTCGCCTTTGGGCTGGTAGCGTGCATGCCTGCGCCGCAGAAAGAAAATCAATGTCAAGAGAATTAATTGTTAGTGTTAATGGTCGTGAAAAGAAGATTGCGATCGTCGAAAACGAGCGCGTTACCGAGTTCTACATCGAACGCGGCGAGCAAAATCAGGGCATCGTCGGCAATCTCTACAAAGGCCGGGTGATGCGCGTGCTGCCCGGCATGCAGTCTGCCTTTGTGGACATCGGTCTGGAGCGCGACGCGTTTCTTTATGTCTCGGATTTCTTCGATGAAGAAGCTGAGTTTGAGCGCATCGTTGTCGATACGACCAAGAAGGGCGATGCGGCCACCGCAGAACAAGCTGCGACAGAGCAGATCGAGCAGGCCCGCATTGAACGCGAGCATCGAATCGAAGCCACGCACGAGCGTGCCGAGCCGTTACGCGAAGCTGAAGCTTCGGCTGCACCGATGGTTGAAGTCGAACCGACCAAATCGGAAGAAACCGGACGTCCTCGAGGACGTCGTGGTGGGCGCGGTCGCAGCGTAATGCCGCAACCTTTTATGCCCCCGACACCAGACCGGCCTCAGCCGACGGAAGCCGCATTGATCGATACTCCGTTTGTTTCTGGCGCCGGTTCTTTCGAGCGCATCAGCGATGAAGAAGAACGCATTACCAATGGCGAGATGTTCAAGGATGCGCGCCTGCAGGAGCGTATTATGGACGAAGTCCACGCGGTCGAATTCGATCTCGAAGACCTTCCCAGTGCTCCAGTCGGTTCGTTGCTGTCCGGCGGCTTGCGTGACAGTGGCGAGTTTCAACGCGTCGACGACGGCGAAGTGTTAACGGACCTGGCACCTGCGCATCCTCGCGAAATCGAAGCTGCTCACGTTCGCGATTTCGCGGACGAGATCGCGGACGAAAGCTCTCGCGGCTTTACCTTCCAACGCGTGAGTGACGACGAACAGGCGGAACCCGAAAACGAATCAAGCCGAAGCGACGCCCCGCGTCGAGGTTCTCCAAAAAAGGAGTCGTCGGACGCCAGCGAGAGACGACGAAAGAAGACTGGTGTCATCGGCCGATTCTTCAAATCAAAGAAGACCGCGGATGAGGCAACCGAGGCCGAAAGTGAAAATGCCGTGGAGGCTCAAAGGTCCGACGAAACTTATCCTGATTCGGAAGCACGAATCAGCAGCAGCCGACCGCACGAAGAGTTTGCTACGCGAAGAGGAGGCCGGCGGCGCCGCCGTCCCAAACCGCCCCCGTCTGCCGCCGAAGCTAACGGCGCTAACGGCCAGGATGAAGATATCGAGACACCCGATCCCGTGGAAGCACAGGTTTCCGAGGCGCTTGACGAACCACATGCGGAAGCGTCGGAAACTGAGCCGGCCCCGGGACGCGCTCCGCGCGACGGAAGCCGTCCGGCTCCGCGCGGTCGTCGGCGAGCTCCACGACGCGAACATAAACAGCCGGCGATCAGCGATCTCCTGCGCGAGGGCCAGGAGATTCTCGTACAAATCGCGAAGGAGCCCATCGCCAAGAAAGGGGCCCGGATTACTTCGCACATCGCACTGCCCGGACGTTATCTGGTGTACATGCCAACGGTCGAACATCTGGGCGTATCCCGCAAGATAGACTCAGACACGGAGCGAAGTCGTCTGCGGAAGCTGATTCAAAAAATTCATGCTGAAGAGAAAGCACCGCCGGGCGGATTCATTGTGCGCACTGCCGGCGTCGGGGCCAGCGAAGCTGACCTGCGCGCCGACGCGCGCTACCTGCTGCGAACCTGGCAGGACGTTCGGCACGACGCTGAAAACGCTAAAGCTCCGGCCCTGGCCCATCGCGATCTCGATCTGGTTCAGCGCATCCTGCGCGATCAGCTCTCTGAAGATTTCGCTGCGATTCGTATCGACTCGGAGGAGGAATATCAGCGGGTTATCGAGTTCATTAATCGAATGCAGCCGCGCATGGTCAAACGCGTCAAGCTTTACACGCGCGACGAGCCGATTCTCGAAGCCTATGGCGTGCAGGCCGAAATCGATAAAGCCATCAAGCCGCGTGTATGGCTGAAATCCGGCGGCTATCTGGTAATCAATCAAACCGAGGCATTGGTATCTATCGACGTCAACACGGGCAAGTTTGTCGGCCGTGGCGCTACTCGTCTGGAAGACACGATCACGCGCACCAACATGGAAGCTGTCGAAGAGATTGCGCGCCAGATTCGTCTGCGTGACCTGGGCGGCATCATCGTATTGGATTTAATCGACATGGAAGAGCGTCGCAATCGGCAGCGAGTGATGCAGGTTCTACAGGAAGCGCTGCGTCGCGACAAGTCGCCAACGAAGGTTCTCTCGTTCAATGACTTTGGCTTGGTGATCATGACGCGCAAGCGTGTGAAGCAATCGCTGGAACGCACGCTGTGCGCTCCATGCCAGTATTGTCAGGGAGCAGGCCTGGTAAAATCAGCGCAAACCGTCTGCTACGAAATTCTCGAGCAGGCGCGGCGACTGTCGCGCGAAGGTGAAGGCAACGGTTCGCGGCAAGCAATGCTGCGCGTGAACCCGGAGGTTGCGCAGGCCTTACGCGGGCCGGAACGCGATGTCCTCAACGAGATTGAAGATTATCTCGGCGCAGTTGACATCAACAGCGACCCTCGGATACATCAAGAACAGTTCGATTTCGCGTTCGTGTAACCTGGAGTGGCGATTGAGTACTCGGCTTCGCCCTTCTGATGTGTTTGGTCTTGGACCTACCGAACAGCGAAACATTTGGTGACACTCACTTCGTTGAACCGCGGCAGATCTATGCCGAGTTGAAATACCGATTTCATTATTAGAGGCATTGAATCAGCTACTAGATGAGATCAGGGATCTGACGCTACTAACGATCTCGATTAATTGATCTATCTGAGGATCGAGCTGCGGCGACAGATCATTGGCGACTTCGCCGAAGCCTTTCAGTTTTTCCGCGTGCGAGTCGTGCAAAATGTTCCACAAAATGCTGAAATGGCCCAGCAACCAGTGCCGAACATCGTGCCTTTGCGGGGCGAGGCCGAAGCGATCTCGCAGTTCGCCAATGACTTGTCGTGCCTGCGCCAGAAGCCTCAGTAACTTTTCTTTTTCGTCGTAGGTTAGGTCGCTGCAAGTTTCAAACATCGAGCCGTTCCCGAGTTCATCTCTAGTGAGGCGTTCTGCTTCGTAAAGCTGCTGTTCGAGGAGGCCGAGACGCGTCGATAGCGCACGATGCTGATGCTCATTCAAGGGCGCCGTGGCTTGGCTTGGATCGTCAATCATTGTGCGGCACTACTTTCAATGTCTGCGAGAAAGAGTCGATTAACTCGAGGTCTGTTCGAATTTTCGGCAGATCATTTTGGGCGGTCGTAATCAATCGCTCCACGGTCTCGACCAATTCATCCAATCGTTGGTGCGCTTCTTTCAAGATCTGTGTTGTCGCCGCGCGAATACTGTTGTCCCATTGAGTTGTGAGCCGTGAAAGGTTCTTTTCAATCATGTATGGTACTTTGTCATCGAAGTGTCGCCTCACGAGGGGCTTTACCAACCACATAGGGGCAATTGGTGACAGCATCTCCCAGTTGCGATCAAATACCTTTCCAATGTAAACGTCGGGAATGTGCGGTTCTTCGATCTCGATCTCTGATTCGGTGGTTCTAAGCGGCACGCCGAACGCTCGCTCCGTTTTGTCTGACAAGCGATCGCGAAAGTTCTGTAAGCTGCGAAAGATTTGTTTCTTCAGTTTCTCTACCGGAGCCAGCAGCGCCACGCGCTCTTCAATTGAAATTGTCAGCAATCGTTTCGTAAGCGAATCCCGCAGCCAACGCTCAAACGACTGAAGCGCGAGATTGAGGCTACCGATCCAAACGGGAAAAGCTTCCTCTAACTCAGAAGAGAGTTGCGCCTCAAGCTCAGCCTGATGCCCTTCCAGGCGTTTCGTGACAGCAGCGCGTGTGCCGCCCGCCACATCCTCCACGATCAGCCAAAGTTCTGACTTTACTTCATCCAGCGCCTCTTTTTCGCCAATCACTTGACGTTTGAGAGTTTCGCGTTCCGACTCAATCGTCTGGGCCGATCTCAGCGCGAGATTGAGATAGTCGCGGCAATCACGCAGTAATGTGCCCACCTTCCGAGCGAATGCGGCAGCATAATGTTGTTCAAATTCGGCCAGAGTTCTGCGAATCAATTGGTCTTCGAGGTTTGTCTCGCAACCCTCGAAACCGGGTCGAACTGAATACGGAAAGATCTCTGGAGCGGCACCAAAGGCGCGCCTCAGTTGTTCCCGGACGTATGCCACCACTTCCCGAAGTTCTTCGCGAGAAATCAGATCGATCTTCGTAAGAAGAATAGCGACATGCGGCGTGTATTGGTACACGCTCGTAAGTAAGGTAATGTCGTTTTGCGAAAGGGGTGGATCGATGCTAATTGCCACCAGCGCAAGCCCCACGTTCGGGAGCCAGCTCAGCACCGCCTCTGTGTTGTGCGCCAGAGCGCTCTCTAAGCCGGGCAGATCAACGAATCGCAGTGCACGGAGATCTGCCAACTCGGGCAGTTCAATCTTTACGCTGGAAACTTTCTTGCTATTGAGTGGGTTCTCGCTTTCGGCAATAAAGGAACGCACTTTGTTGAGAGGAATCCTCTCGATTTCGCCGTTAAGAAAGTGGACTGTTGCCTTCTCCGCTGGGCCATAACTAATCTCGGTAACAACCGTCGTTACCGGAATGACCCCGATCGGGAGCAGGTCTCGCTTCAGCAGGTGATTCAGAAAACTGCTCTTGCCCAGGTGATTCAGAAAACTGCTCTTGCCGGCCTTGAAACGGCCTACCACCGCCACGCTTAGCTCGTTACGCTGTGCGAGTTTGCGGCTGCTCTCGATGAGCGGCTGAAGCGAAGCGAGGTGATAGCGCTCCGCGATCTCAGAGGCGAGCGCAAGTGCTTTTTCATGCGTTGTTTCCTGGAAAGCGATCACGTCCAAGAAAATGATACTCCCTTCCTCGTCTCTGTTAGCTTGTGCCTAAGCCAAACTGCTTCAAGTCTTTTCGGCATCGACGGCTCTGTAAAAGCGCTCCATCTCCTGCGGTTAGCTTATCGGCCTTAAAACAAGAACTCCTTTTCAGGCGGTCCTGCAACCTGCGCGCCTGAAAAGGAGTCATCAATCTCGCCCGGGGGCAAGATGGTTAGAAGGCGAACTCCATCGCCTAAGAGCTTCGGTCACATTCTACACCAAACACTTCTGCCGGCCATCTCAGGACCTTCAGTGCGTTGACGCTGCGGGTAGTCAAGGACAATAATGTGACTGACATCTGGTGGCGATGGAGTTCGCCCGAAACCGTCCGTAAGGGACTGATAACTCCTGCACCCGAAGAAATGGCTTCGGAGATTGCAGGAGTTTTTTGGTGCCTGCTCGGACTTGAATAGGAGGACTCCATGGAACAAGTTTGGTTTCTCGCAGCAATCTGGGTCGGGCTGGCACTCATTGCGGTCCTGCTCGCAATCAAGCTCCGTATCTCGACGGCACTTTCTGAAATCGTCGTTGGCACTATAGCGCAACTGATCTTAAGCGCTACGATTGGCGCGGCATTCCTAGGCAGCCAACAACCCTGGATCATCTTTCTCGCCGGCTCGGGCTCGATCGTGCTGACATTCCTGGCGGGTGCCGAACTTGACCCGGGAGTCTTCCGCGCACGCTGGAAAGAAGTCTCCGTCATCGGGCTGGTCGGGTTCTTTGCGCCATTTCTCGGCTGCACCGCGGTCGCGCATTATGTCCTGCACTGGCCCGCACGGCCGGCGTGGCTCGCGGGAGTAGCGCTGTCCACAACGTCGGTCGCGGTGGTCTATGCGGTGATGCTCGAGCTGGGATTAAATACCACGGTATTTGGAAAGGCTATTCTCGCAGCCTGCTTTGTCAACGACCTCGGCACGGTAATAGCGCTGGGCCTGATATTCTCTCCCTTCACAAAAAGGACAGCGATCTTCGTCGTCGTTTCGATCGCGGTCTTTTCAGTTTTGCCCTGGCTCACGCCACGGTTCTTCAGACGCTACAACAATCGCGTGTCGGAACTCGAAGCGAAGTATCTGCTGCTGCTTTTGTTCGGCATTGGTGGTTTGGCAGTCTGGGCCGGCAGCGAAGCCGTATTGCCTGCATATCTAATCGGCATGGCATTGGCCGGCACGGTGGGCAAGGATCAGGTACTGATTCGGCGACTGCGCACATTGACCTTCGGGTTGTTGACTCCGTTCTATTTCATTCGCGCCGGTTCTTTTGTCTCGATCCCCGCCCTGATTTCGGCGCCTCTGGTTTTTCTGGCGCTGTTCTTTGCCAAGTCGGTTTCCAAGTTCGTCGGCATCTTTCCAGTGACGAAACTTTTCCGCTATGAAAAGCAGGAAGGCGTGTACACGACATTGCTGATGTCCACAGGTCTGACGTTCGGCACGATTTCAGCGCTCTTTGGACTCTCACACGGAATCATCGATCAGACGCAGTACTCTTACATCGTGGCGACGGTAATCGCGAGTGCCGTTATCCCGACAATGATCGCCAACGCTTTCTTTCTACCGCGCCATTTGTTACCGAAGATGATCTTCGAACCAGACCGCGAGCCGGAAGCGACCGTAACTTCGGAATCGGCATGAAGGCAGCAGATCGCAGGAATCCGCGAAGAGATGAAGCGTCGCGGTAAAAGGAGTCTCGGATGTTGAAAACGATTCTCGTGGCCTTTGACGGCTCGGATCAATCGCGTAAGGCTTTCGATCTGGGCTTGGAGATCGCCGCTAAGTTCAACGCGAAACTACTGGTGGTTGGCATTGTTCGACTTCCCGAGCCTGCCATTTCAATCGAGATTGACGCAATGCTCGATCGAGGACGTCAGCACTTTGCCGAGGAATTTGACCGGCTCCGCACGCAGGCCAAGGAACGGAACGTCGACCTGCTAACGCACGTCGGCGTAGGCCATCCTGCTGAACAGATTCTCCGTGCCGCCGAAGACAACCATGCCGACTTGATTGTCATGGGCCGTCGCGGGATGACGCGCGCGACTCGCTGGATTCTGGGCTCAGTGTCCGAACGCGTGATGCGATACGCTCACTGTCCCGTTGCGGTCGTCAAATAATACGGTGGTAATGATGAGGTGGAGGAGTCACCCACTTGCGCGCGACCACAATCAACTCGGGGTCACGTTCTATCAAAGCGGCGCAATCGACCTGGCGCTGGAACAATTCAAGCGCGCCACAAAGCGCGCGCCCTGGGTGGCTTCTTACTGGCTGAATCTTGGCGTGGCGCTGCTTGATGGAGATGCGCTTGATGAAGCCGAGTCGGCGCTGAAGCGCGCCCTCGAGCTGAATCCGCGGAGCCAGTCAGCTCACTTTCATCTCGCGCAGCTCTACGAAAAGCGTTGTGATAGCCAGGTTGTTAGTAAGTTTTACCAGCGAACGATTGAACTGAGGCCCGATAGTCATCTGGCGCAACGTGCTCGTGAGCGTCTCGAAGGCTGGCGACCGCGGTTCAAGATAAGTTAATGGGACTAGCCTGACCGTTAGGGAGGGCATCCGAAGTACCACAACGGAACAGGATCGGTAGAATCTGCGTTCACGCCCTCCCTAACGGTCGGGCTACTGCCCCACAACCACGTCTCCACTATTTGGGAGGTCAACCGTGTATTTCTCAGTCTTATAAGGGCGAAACCCTCGCTTCAAATAATTTGGCATCGCGGCCGGATCATCGAGTGTGCAAGTATGCAGCCAGACACGATTCGCCGCCATCGCCCAGGCTTGTTCGGTGGCACAGGTCAGCAAGTGTTTGCCCAATCCTCGTCCAATGAACGGCGGTAATAGCCCGAAATAAGCAATCTCGACCGAGCCGTCTTCAACCTGCCGCAGCTCAAAATAACCTGCCATCTCATCGGCGACAGTCATCAGCCACAGACGAATCTCGAGCTGTTGCAGATGTTCGCGAATCTGTTCGTCAGTCCACGGCAGGCGATCGATCCAGTAATAGTTGCGGCCAACTTCGACGTAGAGAAGCCGGTAGAGCTCAGGTGGACAATCGGAAAGTTCTCTGAGCCTTACGCTCGGATCACCACTGCGCCCAGCCTTCAATTCAGACCGGTTGCGCATTTCCAGATAGGTGCGGGTGACTTCGATAGTTGAGGAGTCCTTCATCTGAGGGGGAGCGTCCAAATACATTTTCCATTCGTCATTTTTCAATTCTCATTCGTCATTGACATTCAAAGCTCCGAACTACTTGCGAGTTCGAAAGTAGATGTTCCGCTAATGAAAATTCGGTGAATCTGAATTCCGGAAAGAACCCAAAATAGCAAATGGTGGATTCAAGTTTGAAGTGCAACTTTGAGGAAATGCGAACCTCAAGCGCCAAGGCGCGAAATATGTTAGCCAGGGGCAAGTGCGAGCGAAGCGAAGCACGACGCCCCTGGATCGATGCCTCAAAGGCCGCGAGCACTGAAAGTGCGAAATAGAAATCCTCTGAACCCGCGCGCTATCTCGCTCCTTCAGAGCTCCGTTCAATTTGGTGCGGCTCCCAGGGGCGACGCGCTTCGCTATCGCTCAGCACTTCCACCCCAGCGCGGCTGCCGCGCCGGGGACCCCGGCTTGCCCCTGGCTACCTTATTCCGCGCCGTTGGCGCTAAATCCAAAGCCCGCTGCATTAATGTGCGTTGCACTTCCAAATTGAATTCGAGAATAACAAATCAGAGATTATCAGAGATGACAAATGAAAAATCCCCAGCTCTTCTTCGATTGCCTTCTATTTCCCGCTCTTCCCACCTCCCGCGACCCGCGCCCGCGGATGAAAACGATCATAGGCTTTACGCATGTGCAGGTCCGTGATGTGCGTATAGATTTGGGTGGTCGAAATGTCGCTATGGCCCAGTAGCGCCTGAACCGAACGCGAATCTGCCCCGTGCTGCAACAGATGCGTGGCAAAGCTGTGGCGCAAAGTATGTGGCGAGATATCCGGCACGCCGGCTTGGGCAGCACACCTTTTGATAATCGCCCAGGCTATTTGTCGCGTCAGCGCGTTTCCCTTGTGCAAAAAAAGCTGTGGCTTTGTCTCGCTGCCAAGACGCTTGCGAACGCGCAGGTATTGTCGCACCCAATGTATCGCGCTCTTGCCGACAGGAATACGCCGCTGTTTGTTGCCTTTGCCGTGACATGAGACGAGTCCGGCATTGATATCGAAGTCGGCGGTTTGCAATCCCACCAACTCTGAAACGCGCAGGCCAGTTGCGTAAGTTAGTTCGAGCAAAGCACGATCCCGAATTCCTTCGTCCGTGGAAACGTCCGGAGCAGACAGCAGAGTTTCAATTTCTTCTTCGCTTAAGAAACGAGGGAGGTACGAGAGTCGCTGCGGAGTATGAACGTCCTCTGCCGGGTGATGCTTGATATGGCCATCAAGCATTAGGAAACGAAAGAAGCCGCGCGCGGCGCTTACGGCGCGCGAAACGGAAGAAGGCGCCAGCCCTTCGCGTGACATGCTGGCAATCCATTCGCGCAAATCTTTTCGCTCGAGCCGTTCAATTTCCCTGCCGCGTTTTTCTGCCCAGCTTTGCAGCCTGTTAATGTCGCGCCGGTAGCTTTCCAGCGTGTTCGCGGACAGGCCTTTCTCGACTTGAATGTAGCTAAGGAATTCGCGGACCAGATCACGCTTCGACACTCGGTCAGACATTGAAGGATTATAAACTCTCTGGCAATGCCTACTCGCGCAATATTCTTCCTAACAAACGGATTAATGAAAACGCTGGCAAATCCCGCCTATTTGGCCGTTAACTTGTACTTATTTATAAGTTGTTGCAGGCCGTCAGTAGAATGATGGCGATATTTGTAATACGACTCCAGATCGGCGAGGTACTGTTCTCGAATCTGTTGAAATTGTGCGTTACCCTCGGCAACAGCGACCATATGTGCGTACGCGTCAATCACGTTATCGAGCATGGCCAGAGCCTTCTGGAGGGCGTCCTGCTTAGGCTGACCTTCGGGCATCTCCAGAACGCGCTTGGCCTCAATCCTGTAATCATCGTTCAAGATGCCCGCGATCATTAGATAGTTAAAAGGATCTGAAGGTCTCAGTTCCGCGGCTTTCATGAATTTCGCCTTCGCTTCCACATGGTTGCCGTTTACCACATTCAACAGGCCCATAGATTGGTACAGATTCGGCAATAGACTTTTATAATAAGCCCAGACTGCATCATTCATGTCCGCCGGCCTTTTATCCGTTTCGAGCAGCGCGATAGCTTCAGCTCCATACTTGAGGCTGTTTGCCAGAAACTTGGTATTTTGCTTTTTCGCCTCATCTGCACCCGCCAGAGTTAGTCGAACTAAGATACGAAGCGAATCCGGTTGGCGAGCCAGGGCTTCGGCTCCAGTTGAAAATGCGTCATCGGTGCGACCGGCAGCGGCATATCCATCGACGAGCACAGGAATGATCAGATTCTGTTCCGATTCTTCG
>WNGE01009259.1_pt1 | contig 19157 bp, 20 predicted proteins | sample 5400651 | NCBI WGS metagenome assembly WNGE01 (sample SAMN13153370, study PRJNA577476) | soil metagenome | isolation source: 60 cm soil or saprolite under grassland replicate 2 | place: USA:California | collected 2016-06-15
TCGCCGTCTACACGGCGGCCGACCTCGGCCTCCGGTCCCGCCAGGCCTTCGGCCTCCTGCCCGAGGAGCTGGGCCGGCCCCCGCTGGCGGACGGCGTGGTCCGCTTCGTGGGCGACGCGGTCGCGGTGGTGGTCGCCGAGACCAGGGAGGCGGCGGCCGACGGCGCGGCGCTGGTGAACGTCGACTACGAGCCCCAACCGGTGCTGGCCACCCCGCAGGCGGCCGCACTCGAGGGCGGCCCGGTCCTCTTTCCCCGGCACGGTAGCAACCTGGCCTACGAGGCCGCCTCCGGCAACGCCGAGGCCGGGGACCCGCTGGCGGGGGCCGAGGTCGTGGTCCGCCAGCGGATGACCAACCAGCGGCTGGCCGCGGTGCCCATGGAGGGCAACGCCGTCCTGGCCGTGCCCGGCGGCGGCCGCCTGACCGTCTACGTCTCCAGCCAGAGCCCGTTCCAGGTCCGGGACGCGATCGCCGAGGCGCTCGGCTTGCCCGAGGCCGGGGTCCGCTGCGTGGCGCCCGACGTCGGCGGCGGGTTCGGCGCCAAGATCGCGGTCTACGCCGAACACGTGGTGGTGGCGGCCGCGGCCCAGCGCCTGGGGCGCTCGGTGAAATGGGTGGAGACGCGGTCAGAGGGGATGGTGGCCATGGACCAGGGCCGGGGCCAGGTCCAGGAGGTCGAGCTGGGCGCCCGGCGGGACGGCACCCTGGTCGGGCTCCGGGCGCGGGTCACCGCCGACGGGGGCGCCTATCCGGCCCAGGGGGCGTTCCTGCCCACCCTCACCGGCCAGCTGGCATCGGGCTGCTACCGCATCCCCCGGATCGACTTCCAGTCCCGGTCGTATGCCACCAACACCACGCCGATGGCCGCCTACCGGGGGGCCGGGCGGCCAGAGGCGACCGCCCTGGTCGAGCGCTCGATGGACATCCTGGCCGCCGAGCTGGGCCTCGACCCGGTCGAGCTTCGGCGCCGCACCCTGCTGCGACCCCAGGAGTTTCCCTTCGTGACCGCCACCCAGGCCGAGTACGACTCCGGCGACTACCAGCGGGCGCTCGACCTGGCGCTGGGGATGGCCGGATACGAGGCTCTGCGCGGGGAGCAGAGGCGGCGGCGGAAGTCGGGCGACGGCCGCCTGCTCGGCATCGGGATCTGCTGCTACGTAGAGGTGACCGCGCTGGGGTCGCCGACCGAGTTCGGCAGCGTCCAGGTCGGCGTCGACGGCCGGATCACGATCCGGGTCGGCACCGCCAACCACGGCCAGGGCCACGAAACGGCCTATGCCGGGCTGGTCGCCGGCCGCCTGGCGGTGGCGTCCGATCAGGTGAGGGTGGTGGAAGGCGACACGGACTGGGTGCCCCGCGGCGACGGCACGCAGGCCTCGCGCTCCTTGCAGCTCGGCGGCAGCGCCCTGGCCGAGGCCTGCGATCTGCTGCTGGAGCGCGCGCGCGAGGTCGGTGGGCGCCTGCTCGAGGTCGGTGCCGAGGACCTCGAGCCGGGAGCGGGCGGCCTCCACGTCCGCGGCGTGCCCGCGCGCTCCGTGACCTGGGCCAAGCTGGCGGCGGCCGAGCCCGGGTTGGGCGCCGAGGCCGACTTCGTCGGCATGCCCACCTACCCGTTCGGCTGCCACCTGGCGGTGGTCGAGGTGGACGTCGAGACCGGCCATGTCCGCCTCCGGCGCCACGTCGCGGTGGACGACTGCGGGACTCTCCTCAACCCCATGCTGGCCGAAGGCCAGGTCCACGGCGGGATCGCGCAGGGTGCCGCCCAGGCGCTCTGGGAGGAGGTCGTCTACGACGCCGAGGGCAACCCCCGCACGGCCAGCCTGCTCGACTACGGGATCCCGACCGCCAACGAGCTTCCCGACTTCGAGACCGCGTTCACCGAGACCCCGAGCCCCAACAACCCGCTCGGCGCCAAGGGGGTCGGCGAGTCGGGCACGATCGGGGCCACGCCGGCAGTCTGGAACGCGGTCATCGACGCGCTCTCCCACCTCGGCATCCGGCACCTGGACATGCCGCTGACCCCGGACCGGGTCTGGGCCGCGATACAGGCGGCCGCCAGCAAGCGCTTCCTGGCCGGCTCCGCGTAACCGTCCGCCCGGCTCGGGCGGTTGCACAAGGGATGCTGTCTCCCGACCGTCTCTGGCAGTGGGACGGCGCGCGGTGGGTGCCGGCGGCCAAGGGGGTCGCCATCGACCCGCCCTGGATGCGCTTGCGCGTACGCACCCCCGCCGGCCGCTGCGCGCTGGTGGCGGTGCTCGGCTTCGGCCTCCTGGCCGACCAGGCGCTGCGCTCGCCCGGCCTCGGGCTGGGCGCCGCGATCGCCATCGCCGCGGCCGGCCTGCTGCTGGTCGTGGTGGCCCCCGTGGAGCGCCGGCCGCCGCGCCTGCTGGCCGCGGCGGCCGTCCTCTTCGGCAGCTGGCTGAGCCTGCGCGCCAGCCCCTGGCTGGCGTGGCCCGACCTGGCCTCGGGAGTGCTCCTACTGGCCACCGCGGCCTCCCTCGCGGCCCGGGGATCGCTGCTCGACCTGGGCCTGGCGGAGGTCGGCGCCCGCATCGTCCAGGGCCTGTTCCAACTGCTGTTCGGCGTTCCCTATGCGGCGGCGCCACTGGCCGCCGCCCGCGGCCGCCTGGGCCTGCTGGCGCCGGTCGCGCGAGGGCTGCTGATCGCGCTCCCGATCGCGGTCGTGCTAGCCGCTCTGCTGGCGACGGCCGACCCCATCTTCGCCTCCTTCTTCCAGCTCAACCTCGACCTTGGACGGCTGGCCCTGGACGCGTTCTACGTCGCCCTGGCGGCGTTTGCCCTGGCCGGTCTGCTCCGGCTGGCGGCGAGCCAGCCCCTGGACCGGGTCGACGCCCCCCGCTGGCGGCTGGGCCTGGTCGAAGGGCTGACGGTGCTGGCGGTGCTGGACACCGTGTTCGCCGGGTTCGCGGTGGCACAGGCCATCGGCTACAGCAGCCAGGGCTATTCCGAGTACGCCCGCAGCGGCTTCTTCCAGCTGCTCTGGGCGGCCGGTCTCACGCTGGTGGTGCTGCTCCTGTTCAGCCGGATCACAACCTTCACGAGCCGTCGCGGCCATCTCGGCTTCGTGGTGCTGGCGGAGATTGCGATCGCCCTCACCCTGGTCGTGGTGGCGGTGGCTCATCAGCGCCTCAGTCTCTACGAGGCTGCCTACGGCTTCACCATGCTGCGCCTCTACAGCCACCTCTTCGCGCTCCTGGTGGGCGCCGTCTTCCTCCTGCTTGCCGCCGAGCTGGCCGGCATCGGGCGCGGCCGCCGCTGGTTCGCGGGCGCGGCCTCCCTGACCGCGCTGGCGCTGCTGCTGGCCTTGAACGTGGCCAACCCGGAATCCCTGGTCGTCCGCCTCAACCTCGACCGCGCCGCGGCCACAAGCAAGCTCGACGTCGGCTACCTCGTATCCGAGCTTTCGGCCGATGCCGTCCCCCCGCTCCTGGACGGGCGCGGCCGCCTCGGTCCGGGGTTGCAGGCGGAGGTGACCCGGGCCGTCTGCGCGGCCTCGCCGACGGAGATTCCCGGAGGGGCGGCCTGGAATTCGTCCGCCGACCAGGCGGCCAATGCCCGCCGCGCGGCCTGCCCCTCCCCCCATAAGTAGCGGGTCGCCACAGGATTCGCCGGGGGGTGCCGTTGCTTCGGTCGGAGAGTGATGAGCACCAGCCTTGCGCGCCTCGCGGGGAAAAGGCGGCCGACCGCGGCCCACGTCAACCGGGTCGCCTCGGGCACGATCGCGCTCACGCTCGTCCTCCTGGTCGCCGTCTTCGTGTTCGGCCGCGGGCCCGGGTCCCTGGTCTGGCTCACCGGCCAGGCGCCCGATTGGCTGCCCCTTGCAGGCTCCGGGCTGAGCTGGATGCCCTTCACGCACCCGCAACCCTCGCCCAACAACCCCCAGCCGGTGGCGCCCGAGCCGGTCGCGGTGGCGCGGCCCACGCCTGAGCCCACGCCGACCGCCACCCCCGCGCCAACCCCGACCGCCACGCCCCCGCCCCCGACCCCCACCCCGACCCCGGTGCTCCGAGTGCGACGCCGGTGCCCCCGCCCACGCCCACCCTTACGCCCACGCCGACCCCGCGGCCCAGCCCGACCACGCTCTTCGTGGACAACTTCGAGAGCTACCCGATCGGGGCCCCGCCTCCGGCCCCCTGGAAGGTCGGCGGGGGCACCTGGGACGTGCTCAGCGACGCGACCACGTTGCCCGCCACCAAGGAAGCCCAGGCGGTCGCGGCCGGGCCCATCTACACCGGGCTTACCAGCTCTTCGACCTGGACCGACTACAAGGTCACAGCCTCCGTCAAGGCGCCGGCCACCGGCTTCGCCAAGGTCGTGGCCCGCTACCAGGATCCCGGCGACATGTACGCGTGCGGTCTCGAGAATGGCAGCACGCTGTTCCTGGGCAAGCTCTACGGCGGGGCCTGGTACTCATTCCAGACCACCAGCTACAGCTACAACGCGACCACCTGGTACACCGTCAGCCTGACCGTGATGGGTGAGTCGCTGACCTGCACCGCCTCCGAGCCGGGCACCGGCCACACCCAGACCGTGACCGCCACCGCCGGCTACTTCGCATCCGGCCCGGCCGGGTTCTACGGCTCGGCGGGCGCCGAGTTCGACAACCTGAACGTCACCACGGCGGCCGCCCGCCGCGCCGGGTCGAGTCCCTGGCCGGAGACCGTCACCGGTTTGCCGATGTCGAGCGGTGACGCCGGGTCACTTTTCAGGATCCGGCTGTCGGGAGTGCCGACGCCGGAGGGCGGTGCGGTCGGCTGCATACCCGGGATGCTGGCCGGGAGCTGGATCAGCCCGGTCACGAACGCCACCGCCAGCACCAGCACCAGGACCAGGCTGCCGAGGACCGCGGGCCAGCGGCGCCGCCGGGAAGTGGAAGGGCCGCCGGTGTCGGCCACCGTCGGGGTCCCCGCCGGCGTCGCCGCGGCCGCCAGGGCCGGGGTCTGGGTGGCGGGCGTGACCATCGTCCGCGCCGGCTCGACCAGGGTTCCCGCCGCGATCTCCGGCGGCCGCGGCGCGCTGCGCTGGTCGACGCGGCCGGCGCCGGCCGCCTCCAGCTGGTTCACGAACTCGGTGCAGTTGGGATAGCGGTCGATGGGTTTCTTGGCCAGTGCCTTGGCCAGGACCAGGTCGACCATCAGGTGCAGCACGGGGTTGCGAAGGCTCGCCGCCGGGACCGGCGAGTTGACGTGCGCGTAGAGCAGTCCCATCACGTCCCCGCCGTGAAAAGGGAGCTCGGCGGCCAGGACCTGGAAGGCGATGATCGCCAGCGCGTACTGGTCGGTGGCCCCCGAGAGCGGCTGTCCGGTCGCCTGCTCGGGCGAGATGTGGGTCGGGGTGCCGGAAACCATCCCGGTCGCGGTCAGGGACTCCTCGTCGCGCATCTGCACCAGCCCGAAGTCGGCCAGCACCGGCTGCAGCTCGGCGTCCAGGAAGACGTTGGCGGGCTTGACGTCGCGGTGGAGGATCCCCTGGGCGTGGGCGTAGTCGAGCGCTTCGGCCAGCGGCCGCAGCAGGGAGACCGCCTGGACCGTGTTCAGCGGCTGCTTGGGCATCCGTTCCAGGAGCGTGCCGCTGGGCATGTACTCGACCACCATGTAGGGCTGCCCGTTGAACTCCCCGAAGTCGAACACGGAGAGGATGTGGCGGTGGCGGAGCTTGGCGATGGCGCGCGCCTCGCGCTCGAATCGGTAGAGGGCTTCCTTGCTGTCCACGAACGTGGGCAGGACCTTGATCGCGGCCCAGCGCGCGAGCCGGGGGTGAAAAGCCTTGTAGACGACGCCCATCCCGCCCCGGCCGAGGAGGTCGTCGATCACGTAGCTCCCAACCTGGGTGCCCTTGGGGATGCCGCCTTGCATGTACCGCCCGGGATTATCGACGGCGGTGCGGCCAACGTGCGCCTACTTGACAGTGACCGGCCGGGTTCAGTACCTCGCCATGCGATCCTCGACCTGCCCTTAGGTGGACCCCCCGGATCTTCCCTTCCTGTCTAGAACCTGCGGGCCCACCACCACGCATTGCAGGAGAGTGGCCAGGATGGTCGCCGCCACGTCTTCGGGGACCCCGTGGTCCCGAAGCGATTTCCAGACACCGAAGTCAGTCAGGGCGAGCAGGAGCTGGACCTTAGGCTCCCCCGTGCTTTCCAGGGCGAGCGCCTCGCGAGCGAGCGCCTCCAAGCCGGCGTCGACCCAGCGCAGGTCCTCGTCCAGCTCGGGAACCCGGCTGCGTTCCTCGCGTGCCCTCTCCAGCGCCCGCCAGGCTCGGCGATAGAACGCTGAGACTTCCTCAACAAACCGGTGCAGACGCTCGCGTGTGGTACCCAGCCCTGCGAACAGTCGCTCAGCGTCCTCGGGCCGCGGCGGGCTGACGGCCATCCAGACCTGGCTGCCGCAAGCCCGGACCAGGGACCCCAGGGTCGGGAAATGGCGGTACACGGTGGCCGCCGAGACGCCGGCACGAGCGGCAATGTCTGCTTGCGATGTGGCGGCAGCCCCCTTTTCGGCATGCAGCTGCATGGTGGCCCAAACGATCTGGTTTCGCGTCTCCTCGACGGCTTCCGCGCGCTTCTTCATTCGGTAGGAGCGGGACGGCACTGGCGTTATTGACAGAATCTAGATTTCATGAAATAATTCTTTCAGCAATCGTAGCGGGCAGAGGAGGACATGCGCGTGAAGCCCTGGGTCAAGTGGTTACTGGTGACGCTGATCGTCGGTGCGGTTGCCTTCCCTCTTACACCCCTGTGGCCGGTCCCGCCCACAGCACCCCGGCCGCCGGGCAACCTACTTACCCTGTTCATACTGCTCAGCCTCGTCGAGTCGCTATCGTTCGGCCTGGGCGTCGCCTTCCTGATCTTCGGCCATCCGCTGCTGAGCCGCATGGGTCGCCCACCACGCCTGACGACGGGGGCCTACCTCGCGGTCGCATTCCTCCTGATCAACTGGTGGCCGCACGACAACATGCATCGCATGACCAGCGGCGACTGGAGCCGATTGGTGCTGGTCGAGTACGGCTTCCACCTACCGCTGATGCTGGCCGGAGCGCTGCTCGCCTGGTTCTTCGTGAGCTTGGCGCGCCGAGAGTCTGCGCCCGCGTGAAGTGACTTTTGCCGGGCGCTTCTATCCAGCAGGCGTTCCTGGCCGGGTTCCAGCTCTGATCGAACGCCTGCTCCAGGCGCGCTTGGGCGGTGTTCCCGGCATGGCGCGGATCGAGCTCGCGGACCTCCGGCTGGCCTGGTTGATGTCGTGCTTGTTGCGGCACCTCTACTCGCGCCGGCGCTTGGCGCTCACTGTCATCCAGCGTGAGATGGTCGCGACGGTCGTCAACGGCCTCATCGGTGGCGCGCCTTGACTGGGCCTGCATTCGGCGGCCTTGCGCCGCCTCACCGGGCTGGAGCACCTCGACCATGAGTTCGCCACCACCTGGCCGCTCTTCGACCTTGATTTGAAGACACGTGCGCTGCTGACCTACACCAAGAAGCTGACCGAAACGCCGGGCGCCGTCGAGGACGCCGACTTCGAGGCGCTCCGGGCTGGCGGCTGGGACGAAGACGGGATTTACCAGGCGACCGCGCTGATCTCCTTCTTCAACTTCAGCGGCAGGCTGGAAGCAGCATCGGGGCTGCCCATGGATAGTGCTCAACTCGGTGATCAGCTCGTCAAGATGCCGCGGCGTTAGTCGCGGCGGCTGCCGACGCCGGACGCTAAGTCGAAGACAAGGAGCCGAGTTGGAAGAGTGGCTCCGGAGCACGGACTCGAACCGTGAACCTTGCGGTTAACAGCCGCCTGCTCTACCGATTGAGCTACTCCGGAGCGGCAGCCATCGATTCTACCCGGCACCCTTCCGGGTCCCGGGCTGGCAGCCGCCCCGGCGGCGGTGCCTAGGAGGCCGGCTTGAGGCCGAGCAACTCCGCGAGCGGACCTTCGAACCCGGCCATCCGCTCGTGCACCTCGATCACCTCGTCGGTGGTGATCGGCGCCGAGCGGTCGACCTCGCTGGCCCGCTCCGTCCACTCCAGGCCGCACTCGCAGCGATGGAACGTGAAGAGGGCGGCGTGGGATAGATAAGTGGACACCGCCGCCTCGGTCAGGCTGCGACCGCACGTGCAATATCTCACCTCAGGCTCCTTCTTCGGCTTCTGCATCGACGTGTACTCCGTTGGTAGAGGGATGAAGCCCTGGTTCCCGGCATCCTAATCGAAAGGCGACGTTTTGTAGCCATCCCTCGATAAGAGATAACGCCCGAACCTCTATCAGGCGTCGCTCGCGGGGCGAACTTCTACAGCGTGTGGAGCTCTTTGAGCAGCCCGTCGACGTCGCGCAAGCGCCCGGCGCGGGCGGCGGTCTCCAGCGTCTGCCACTGCGAGAGGGTGTCGCTGAAACCCTCGCCGAGGTCGTAGCCGTGGCGAAGCAGCAGCTCGCGCCCGCGCTCGCCGGTGGCGTCGAGCACGTCCCGGATCCGGGAGTCGAGGTTGAGTTCAGGCACTCTTCGGCGCCGGCGGTGGCGGCGGCGGTGGCGCCCTTTCGACCACCACCCGATGCCCCATCCAGAGCCCCGGCACGTCCTTGGGCGGGTCGCCGTCGTAGACCAGCTTGAGCACCCAGTAGCCGTCGACCAGGGCCGGCTCGGCCGCCAGCCTGCCCTTGTAGCCGTGGCGCCTGACCTCGTCGATCAGGGCCACCCCGTAGAGGACGAGCGTGTAGGAGAGCCGGGTCGTCGAGAGCCGGCCGCCCTCGCTGGAGCCGTCGACGCCAGAGGTCAGCGAGGCGACCAGCGCCGGTCCGGGGGGCGGGAGCATGCCGGCTAGGGTATCGGCTCCCGAAGCCGGGCCTTGACCGCCGCCAGCACCGCCTCGGCGGCCCCCTCGATCCCCAGGCGGCCGGTGTCGAGCACGATGTCGTAGTGCCCGGGGTGCGCCCAGTCGTGGCCGTAGACCTGCCGGATGTAGGCGTTGCGGTTGGCGTCGGTAGTCTTCATCCGCTTGCGCGCGGCCTCCTCCGAAAGGCCCAGCGTCTCGGCCGCCAGCTTGAGCCGGAAGGGCTCGTCGGCGCGCAGGAAGACATGGGTCGCGGCTTCCAGATCACGCAGGATGTAGGCCGAGCCGCGGCCCACGATGACCGCGTTGCCGGTGCGCGCCGCCTCCCGGATCACCTCCTGGGTGATCTGCAGAATCGCGCGCCGGGGATCGAAGGCGGGGTCGTTGTAGGGGGGCGTCCACGCCGCCACCTCGGGCGGGACGGTGAACTCGACCGAGGCGGCGCCCAGGCTGGCGAGGAGCCGGTTGAGGAAGCCGCCCGGCGACTCGTCGTTGCGCTCGACCTCGTTCTCGGGCATCTCCAGACGGCGCGCCACCTCGGCCACGATCCCCTTGTCCACGAACTCGGCATGGAGACGCTGGGCCACGATGTGGCCGACGGCTTCGCCGCCGGCGCCGAACTGGCGCGCGATCGTGATCACCGGCATCGGTTGCCCCGGACGCTACCGCTTATTCGAGGTAGTCGCGCAACTTCTTCGACCGAGACGGGTGACGCAGCTTGCGCAAAGCCTTGGCCTCGATCTGACGGATCCGCTCCCTGGTCACCCCGAACCGCTTGCCCACCTCTTCGAGCGTGCGCTGGTGGCCGTCGATAAGGCCGAAGCGGAGCTGGAGCACGCGCCGCTCGCGCGGGGTGAGGGTGTCGAGGATGTCCTCGACCTCGTTGTGGAGCATGGTCAGCGAGGCGGCGTCCGATGGCGCGACCGCCTCCTTGTCCTCCACGAAGTCGCCGAGGTGGGAATCCTCCTCCTCGCCGATCGGGGTCTCCAGGGAGACCGGGTCCTGGGAGACCTTGATGATCTCGCGGACCTTCTCGGGCGTGATCCCCATCTCTTCGGCGATCTCGTCGTCGCTGGGCTCGCGGCCCAGCTCCTGGAGCAGGCGCCGCGAGACCCGGACCAGCTTGTTGATGGTCTCCACCATGTGGACCGGGATGCGGATGGTGCGGGCCTGGTCGGCGATCGCCCGCGTGATCGCCTGCCGGATCCACCAGGTGGCGTAGGTCGAGAACTTGTAGCCCTTGTGGTAGTCGAACTTCTCGACCGCCCGGATCAGGCCCATGTTCCCCTCCTGGATCAGGTCCAGGAAGGACATGCCGCGGCCGATGTACTTCTTGGCGATCGAGACCACCAGGCGCAGGTTGGCCTCGGTCAGCCGCTGCTTGGCCTCCATGTCGCCGGCCTCGATCGCCTTCGCCAGCGTGACCTCGTCCTGCGCGGTCAGCAGCGAGACCCGGCCGATCTCCTTGAGGTACATGCGGACCGGGTCGTCGAGGGAGACCGAGTCCATCATCTCGATCTCCATCAACATGTCGTCGTCGCCCTCTTCCTTCTCCTCGAAGTCCCGCTCGGAGTCGGAGACCTCGATCCCCATCTCCTTGAAGGCGGCGAAGATCCGGAACATCTGGTCCGGCTCTACGTCCATGTCGCCGAAACCCTCGACGACGTCGTCGGGGCTGAGATAACCCTGCTCCTTGCCCTTGACGATCAGGGCCTCGGCCTGCTGGATCAGCAGGTCTTCGAGCTTGGTCTCGACTTTCTCCTGGGTTTTGGCCAAACGAGCTAACTCCCTTCTTCCCGCCGGAGATCGGCCAGGCGTGTATTCAGAAGGGCTGTCTGCTCCGCGTCGCCCCTCACCTCCGCGTCGCGCAAGTCGCTGATTATCGCTCGCACGCGACGGCGGGTGATTTCCCTACGGATACGGGCCACGACATCGTCGACCGTCGCATCGTCAGTGCTTGCGGGCGGGTGCGCCCAGGCGCGTCTGACGAGGTCCTGTTCCTCATCCGGGAAGCCGGGCAGGGCGTCTCCGAGAGCCTGCAGGCCACCTTCTGTTCCTACTGTGTCCAACAATCGCCGATAGGCGTTTCGCTCCTTCGGTTCCAGGTCCTGCTCTGGCAACCGGTCGCGGACTCGTCGGATCGCGTCAGGGCGTACCGCCAGCATCTCGAGGAGATACCGGAACGGGACCGACCATTCCTTCCCGGCCGGCCCGGGTTCTGAAACGTCGCGGCCCGAGGCTTGATCTCGGCGAGCGCCGTCGCGAGGTGCGGAGGGGGGTCTGATCACGACCCGAGTGGCGTCGACGCCCAGCCAGTATGCCGATTGCTGCCGATAGGTCTCCCGAAGGGCGGGGTCCGCGATCTTGACCAGCACCTCGCCGACCCGGAGCAGCGCCACCTCGAGGTCGGCCGGACGCAGGTTGGGGTTGAGGTCGCGAACCGAGTCCCGGATCCAGAACTCCCAGCCCGGCTGGGCCGCCTTGACCACCTGCGCCCACTTCGCCGGCGCCTGCTCGGCGGCCGCGCGCAGGAACTCGTCCGGGTCCTTGGCCGGACCCTCGAGAACCCCGACCCTGGTCCGCAGATTGCCCTCGGCGGCCTGTTCGATGGCCTTGAACGCGGCCGCCTTGCCGGCATGGTCGTTGTCGAAGACCAGCACCACCTCCTCGGTGAACCGCGCCAGCAGGCGCACCTGCTCGGCGGTGAGCGCGGTTCCCGAGCTGGCGACCGCGTTGGTGACGCCGAAGCGGTGGCCCACGATCACGTCGAACTGACCCTCCATGAGCACCGCGTGGCCGAGGTCAGAGATGCCCTGGCGGGCGACGTCGAGGGCGAACAGGACGCGGCCCTTGACGTAGGCGGGGGTCTCGCGCGTGTTCACGTACTTGCGGGGGTCCTCCGCGCTCACGGTCCGGCCGGTGAAGGCCAGCGGCGACCCCCGCTCGTCGCGGATCGGGATCAGCACCCGCTCCCCGAAGAAGTCCTGGTTGTCGCTCCGGACCAGGCCGGCCGCGGCGGCATCGCCGAGCTTGTGGCCGCGCTTCTTGAGGAAGCTGGCGAAGTTGGCGCCTCCCGGCGCGTAGCCGAGCCCGAACCTGCGGGCCAGCTCCTCGTTGACGTCGCGCCGGCCGAGCAGCCGGCGGCCCGGCTCCCCGGCCGGGGTCGACCAGAGCACGTACTCGTAGTACTGCTGGGCCAGCCGGTTCATCTCCAGGATCCGGCGCCGGAGCGCGGTGCGCTCCTTCTGGGCGCCCGACTCCTGCTTGCGCTCGACGCCGGCCAGCTCGGCGAGGGTGTCGAGGGCGCCCCTGAAGTCGGTCTTCTCGATCAGCTCCTGGAACCGGATCACGTCGCCGCCCCGCTGGCAGCCGAAGCAGTACCAGGACTGCATCTGCTCGTTGACCCAGAAGCTGGGGGTCTTCTCCTGGTGGAAGGGGCACAGGCCGGTGTATTCGCGGCCCTGCTTGCGCAGCCTGATGTGCTGCTGGACGAGGTCGAGCAGGCTGACGCGCGACTTGATCTGGTTGACGATGTCGTCATCAGTACCCCGCGAAATCTGGCGATTTCGCGGGGACCCCCCTGAGCCTCCCTCCGCTCGCCCCTGGCCGGTCATGTGCTGGTGCGATAGTGTGCCCTTCGCGCAGGGACCGGCCTCAGCCCGGCCGGGCCCGCCGGCCACCGGGTGCGCCTCGGGGCCGGGGACCAGGGGACGGTGACGCTGACAGGGCCTCGAGCGCCGACCGCGCCTGGCGCTGGATGAGCGCTGCCACCTGGTGGCGTTCGCGGTCCTCGGTCGCCAGCAGGTCATAGGTCTCGAAGGCGGTCAGCGCCTGTAGGCTGTCCACGGCATCGGGCGAGGTGGCGCCGAGCCGGCCCAGGATCACCTCCAGGCCCTCCCGCCGCCAGGCGTCGCGAGCGACCGGCTCCAGCTCGGGCTCGAGCGCGGCCAGCGCCCGCAGGCGGCGGATGACCAGCCGGTCGGAGGACCAGAAGCGGACGAAGATGGCGATGAACTCGTCCAGCGCCGCCCCGGGATCCGGCTTGGCGAAGGCCTCCGGAAGGCCGCGGAGGCCGCCGCGGGCGGCGAGGTCGTCGAAGAGCGCCTCCACCAGCCCGGCCTTGTTCTTGAACTGGTAGTAGACGGTCGCCCGGGCGACCCCCGCCCGCAGCGCGACCTGGTCCACCGTGAACCGGGTCAGCCCGGTGGGCCGGCCCAGGATCTCCCGGGCCGCGGCCAGGATCCGGCCCCGTGTCTCATGCACCGCCGGCTCGCGCCGGCCCAGCTGGTAGGACCGCGGGCTCACCCCCGCAGCTTACCCGCCATTTGTTCAGACAGTGTGTACAATTGATTCCATGAATGGCATGGCAACGGCTGCGCAGATCGTGGTTCGGATCACCTTTGCGGTTCAGATCGTGCTCGGGGTGGCGTTCTGGACCGGGAACCTGCTGGCGCTGGTGAACCTTCACATCGCGTCCGGGATCCTGCTCGTCCTCGGCCTGTGGGCCCTCGCCGCGCTCGGGGCGCGCGCCAGCGCTCCGCTCGGAATCGTGGTGCTGGCAGCAGCGTGGGGGCTCGTCGTCATCTTCTTCGGCCTGACCCAGGCCTCCCTCGTGACCGGGAGCTGGCACTGGACGATCGAGGTCCTGCACCTGCTGGTGGGCATCAGCGCGGTCGGCCAGGCCGAGGCTCTCGCCGCGCGGATCAAGAGGGCGTCGGCGCCGGCGCCGATCAGCTCGAGCTGAAGCGCTCCGCCAGTCGCGCCGCCAGGCCGGCGATCGGCACCCGCGCCTGCGCCATCGAGTCGCGCTCGCGGATGGTCACGGCGCGGTCCTCCAGCGTCTCGAAGTCGATGGTCACGCAGAACGGTGTGCCGATCTCGTCCTGGCGCCGGTAGCGGCGGCCGATGTTGCCGCCGGTCTGGTCGTACTCGGTGCGATATGACGGCTTCAGCAGCCCCAGCACCTCGCGGGCCGGCGCGATCAGCTCGTCTTTCTTGGAGAGCGGCATCACGGCCACCTGCACCGGCGCCACGTTGCGGTGGAAGCGGAGCACGACCCGGGTTTCGCCGCGCACGTCATCTTCGTCGTAGGCGTCGAGCAGCAGCACGATCATCGTCCGCTCGACGCCCAGCGCGGGCTCGATCACGTAAGGCAGATAGCGCTCGTTGCTTTCAGGGTCGAGATAGGTGAGGTCCTGGCCCGAGTGCTCCTGGTGCGCCTTGAGGTCGAAGTCGGTGCGGTTGGCAACCCCCTCCAGCTCGCCCCAGCCGAAAGGGAACTCGTACTCGATGTCGGAGGTCGCCTTGGAGTAGTGCGACAGCTCGTCCTTCTCGTGAGCACGCGCCCGCAGCCGCGCCGGCGTCACGCCCAGCTCCTCGGTGAACCAGCGCAGGCGCTCCTTGATCCAGTACGCGTGCCACTCGTCGTCGGTGCCCGGGCGCACGAAGAACTCCATCTCCATCTGCTCCAGCTCGCGCACCCGGAAGATGAAGTTCTGCACCGTGATCTCGTTGCGAAAGCTGCGCCCCTGCTGCGCGATGCCGAAGGGGACGCGGACGCGCACCGAGTTCACGATGTTCTTGAAGTCGACGAACATGCCCTGCGCGGTCTCCGGGCGCAGGTAGGCGACCGACGCGCTGTCCTCGACCGGGCCCACGAAGGTCTTGAACATGAGGTTGAACTGGCGCGGCTCCGAGAGCGGGCCGCCGCACTTGGGGCAGCGGTCGGAGGTCAGGAGGTCGGCGCGCCAGCGCTCCTTGCACTCGCCCAGGCACTGCACCAGGGGATCGCTGAAACCGGCCAAGTGGCCCGAGGCCTCCCAGACCCGCGGGTTCATGATGATCGTCGACTCCAGCCCGACCACGTCGTCGCGCAGCTCGACCATGTGCCGCCACCAGAGCTCCCGGATGGTGCGCCGCAGCGTGGTGCCGTACGGGCCGGAGTCGTAGAAAGCGGCCAGGCCGCCATAGATCTCGCTCGACGGATAGACGAAGCCGCGGCGCTTGGAGAGGGCCACGATCTTCTCCATCAACTGGTCGCGGGGAACTGTCAAGCCGGGCTCCTCATGAGGCGGGCCCGGTGGCGGCATTGTCGTCATCAGGCCAGGCTCCTCATGCGGCGAAGGAACTGCAGGGTCTTGAGGCGGCGGTCCAGGTGGTGCTCGATCTGGCCACCCGCAGCACCTTGAGCGCCGCGACCGACACCTCGAGCATGCCGGGCACGTGGTCGGCGGCGCAGGCCAGCCCGCCGGCCGGGGGTGAGAAGTACGCCGGCGCCGCCGGCAGCGCCCGCTCGCAGACGACGCAGGTGGCCAGGTTGGGGGCGTAGCCGAGCAGGTCGAGGGCCTGGGCCAGGAAGTAGGCCGAAGCCCGCCGCGGATCGTCGTCGCGGGCGAGGTCCGCGAGCGCCAGCCTGGTCAGCTCGTAGAGGCCGTCGACCGGGTGCCGGTCCTCGCTCACGCGGTCGGCGATCTCCGCGATCAGCGAGGCGTGGGCGGTCCGGTCGGGGTCGGCCGCGACCCGGGGCCCGGGCAGGCGCACGGCCTGGGTGACCACGTCCAGCTGGCCGCGGCCGCGGGCCAGCTGGACGTCGATGTGGGCGAACAGCTCCAGCGCCGAGGCCAGCCGGGACGCGCTCCGGCGCACGCCCTTGGCGATCGCGGGCACCTTGCCGTGCTCGGCGGTGAGCAGGGTGTAGATGCGGTCGGCCTCGCCGTAGTCGAGCTTGCGAAGGATGACCGCGCGCTCGCGGTAGGTGGTCACCCCTCGCCGAGCAGGTTGTCGACCAGGTCCTCGCCCGGCAGCCGGGAGTCGCGGGACACCGGTTTCATGCCCGCTTCCACCAGCGCCTCGTCCGGCCACGGATGCTGGGACAGCAGGCGGACGCGCTTGACCCGCTGGCCGTCGACCTCCTCCACCACCCACTTGACGCCGTTGGACTCGAAGGTGGTGCCGCGCTCGGGGATGCCGACCATCGAGAACACGTACCCGCCGACCGAGTCGTACTCGGCGGACTCCTGGATCCCCAGCGAGAGGCGGTCGTTGAGCTCGGCCATCGGGAAGCGCGCGTCGACCAGCGCCTCGGTTTCGCTGACCAGCTTCAGCTGCTCCTGCTCGGCTTCGTCGTACTCGTCGCGGATCTCGCCCACGATCTCTTCGAGCAGGTCCTCGAGGGTGATCAGCCCGGCGGTGCCGCCGTACTCGTCGACCACGATCATCATGTGGACCTTCTTGGTCTGCATGTCGTGCAGCGCCTCGTCCACCTTGCGCGTCTCGGGGACGAACTCGATCTTGCGCAGCGCCTTCTTGATCTCGAACTCTTGGGAGTGGCCGACGTAGTAGAGGAGGAGGTCCTTGACGTGGATCAGGCCTTTGACGTGGTCGATGTCGGCTTCGTAGACCGGCATCCGCGTGTGCTTGTGCTCGCGGAACAGGGCCGCGATGTCCTCCAGAGTGGCCGTCAGGGGCACCGCCGTGATGTCGGGCCGCGGCACCATCACCGCCCGCACCGCGGTGTCGCCGATCTCGATGATCCCGTGGATCATCTCGCGCTCCTCCTCCTCGATCACCCCCTGCTCCTCGGAGATGGCGAGGATGGTGAGCAGCTCCTGCTCGCTGAGGTAGGGGGCGCGGGCGGCGCGGCCGCCGGTGATCGCGACCGCCACCCGGCTGATGAACCAGAGCACCGGCGCCAGCACCCGCGACAGCGCCTCCACCGGGCCCGCCGCCAGCAGCGCGATCCGCTCCGCCTGCCTGATGGCGAGCGACTTGGGGGTGACCTCGGCGAAGATCAGGAGGAAGATCGAGAGCACCAGTCTCGGTGCCCGAGGCGAGTGCGGAGAGCACCACGCACACGCACAGCACGATGACCTCGACCGTGGCCTGGGGGCTCATGATTTGACTAGCGAAAGAGCTCGCTCACGCTGCGGTTTTCGTGCACCCGGATGATGGCTTCCGCCAGCAGCGGCGCCACCGAGAGCACGGTCACCGGCGCGCCCTGCTTGTCGGGCGGGACCGGGATCGAGTTGGTCACCACCACCTCGTCGATCGGCGCCCCGCGCAGCCGTTCGACGGCGCCCGGCGTGAGCACCGGGTGGGTGGCCGCGAAGACCACGCGGCCGGCGCCGTTCGACTTCAGCCCGCGCGCCACCTCGACCGCGGTGCCGCCGGTGGAGATGATGTCCTCCACCACCACGCAGTCCTTGCCGCGGACCTCGCCGGCCATCTCCATGATCTCGGTGCGCTCGTCCGCCAGCCGGCGCTTGTACACGAAGACCAGCGGCGCGCCGAGCAGCTTGGCCACCGACTCCGCCCGCTTGGCGCCGCCGGCGTCGGGCGCCACCACCGCGATGTCGCCGGTGGCGTTGGCCAGGATGTGCGCGGCCAGGATCTTGTGCGCGCTCAGGTGGTCGGTGGGGACGTCGAAGAAGCCCTCGATGGCGTCGGCGTGGAGGTCCAGCAGCAGCAGCCGGTCGGCGCCGGCGAGGGTGATGAAGTTCGCGATCAGCTTGGCGCTGATCGGTTCCCGCGGCTGCGACTTGCGCTCCTTGCGCGCGTAGCCGTAGTAGGGGATGACCGCCGTGACCCGCCCCGCCGAGGCCCGGCGCAGGGCGTCGAGGATGATGAAGAGCTCCATCAGGTTCTCGTTGATCGGATGGCAGGTGGGCTGGACCACGAACACGTCGTGGCCGCGCATCGAGTCCTGGATCTTGACGTCGATCTCACCGTCCGGGAAGCGGCGCACGCGGGGGTCGGTGAGCGGCACCGACAGCTCGCGCGAGATCAGCTCCGCCAGCTCCGGGTTGGCGCTCCCCGAGATCAGCTTGAGCGCGCCCCACGGCGAGGTGTCCTCACTCGCGTACTCGACCGCCGTCTGCAGCCTGCCGATCATCTGCACCCCCTCACGAGACCTGCGCCTTCTTCCTGATCACGCGCGCGGGCACGCCCACCACCACGGTGTCGTCGGGGACGTCGCGGTTGACCACCGAGCCGGCGCCGGTCCTGGCGCGCCGGCCCATCTTGCGGGGGGCGACGAAGATGGTGTCGACGCCCACGTCGGCGCCGTCCCCGATCTCGGTCGGGAACTTCATCTCCTTCTCGCGGTCGTAGTTGGCCGTGATCGTGCCGGCGCCGACATTGACGCCCTCGCCGACGGTGGCGTCGCCCAGGTAGGAGACGTGGGGCACCGCGGTGCCGGCGCCGATCCGGGAGCGCACGATCTCGGCGAAGCTGCCGACGTGGACCCGGAGCCCGATCTCGGTGCCCGGCCGCAGCTTGCTGTAGGGGCCGCAGTCCGAGCCCTCGGCCATCCGCACCCGGTCCAGCCAGGCGTGCTGGATCCGGCAGCCGGCGCCGATCCGGGAATCGGCGATCTCGGCGTAGGGCCCGATCCGGCAGTCGCGGCCGATCACGGTCTCGCCGCGCAGGATCACGCCCGGCTCCAGCACCGTGTCCTCGCCGACCTTGACGGTGGCGTCGACGTAGGTGCTGTCGGGGTCGGTCACCGTCACCCCGGCCCGCATCAGGCGCTCCAGCACCCGGCGCCGCATCGCCTTCTCGGCCTGGGCCAGCTGGACCCGGTCGTTGACGCCGAGCGCCTCCTCGGGATCCTCCAGGCGGACCACCTCGACCGGCTTGAGAGCGGCGAAGACGTCGGTCAGGTAGAGCTCGCCCTGGGCGTTGGCGGGCAGCAGCCCGGCCAGCGCCTGGAGCAGGCCGCCGCCGCCCTGGAAGCAGTAGAGGCCGACGTTGACCTCCCCCACCTCGCGCTCGGCGCGGGTGGCGTCCCTGTACTCGACGATCCGCTCCAGCTTGCCGTCGGGGCCGCGGACGACGCGGCCGTCGGCACGGCCGGGGTCTTCGACCGAGGCCAGCGTGGCCCGGGTCCCGGCCCGCCGGTGGGCGGCGATCAGCGACTTGATGGTCTGCGGGCGGACCAGCGGGCCGTCCCCGTTAAGGACCAGCACGTCACCCTCTCCAAGCACGCCGGACGGGGCCTGGGCCAGGGCGTGGCCGCTGCCCCGCGGCTCGTCCTGGTAGGCCACCTCGGCCCGACCCCCGATGTGCGAAACCACATCCGCGTGGCGGGGGTTGAGCACGGTGACGATGCGACGGATGCCGGCTTCGCTGCAGGCGTCGAGCACGTGGTCGATGATCGGCTTGCCGGCCACCGGGTGCAGCACCTTGGGCGTCCTCGACCGCATACGGGTGCCGAGACCAGCGGCTAGGATGACGGCCGAGAGTGGTTGATCTCTCAAAAGGGGGTCCCCGAAGGGTGAGCCGAATTATAAGGATCGCCTTGGGCGCCTCCCTGGCCGCCGCCGCGCTC
>WNGE01003297.1_pt1 | contig 19150 bp, 10 predicted proteins | sample 5400651 | NCBI WGS metagenome assembly WNGE01 (sample SAMN13153370, study PRJNA577476) | soil metagenome | isolation source: 60 cm soil or saprolite under grassland replicate 2 | place: USA:California | collected 2016-06-15
CCGACTTGGTTTACCGATCGTTTTCCTGGCACTGGGCGGTGCAGTGGTCGGCCTGGGAATTTGGTTTTTTGTATTGTTGCCTACGCCAAAACCACCCACTCCTCTTCTGAAGATCGTTCCCGTCACCAGCTTACCCGGTAATGAGGACCAGGCTGGCTTCTCACCGGACGGCAATCAGATCGCTTTCGTATGGAACGGCGAGAAGGAAGACAACAGCGACATTTACGTCAAGATGATCGGCGGGGAACAACCCCTTCGGCTCACCACTAATCCAGCAGCGGACACCGATCCAACCTGGTCGCCAGACGGCCGCTATGTTGCCTTTCTGCGCCCATCCGCCGAAAACGGCGGCGTCTTTCTCGTCCCGTCATTGGGGGGCGCGGAACGCAAACTTGCGAATGTGTTCCCCTACCGGCCAGTAGTAATTGGCAACACGCTAAGCTACTCGCCGGATGGCAAACTGCTGGCGGTGCCAGACAAGAATTCGCAACAGCAACCCTTCAGCATCTTTTCGATCTCCGTTGAGACGGGCGAAAAAAGCAAGCTCACAGCTCCAGCTGGCGGATCAGTGGGGGATTTTTTCCCGGCATTTTCCCCTGACCAAAAAACATTGGCCTTTGTCCGCGTGGTTAGCATTGCGACCGCGGATATTTATCTTCAGCCCCTGGCTGGTGGCGATCCCAAACGCCTTACCTTTGAAGACACTTCCATTCGCGGCCTGAGCTGGAGCTCGGACGGAAAAGAAATTGTTTTTGCCTCGAGACGCGGAGGCAGCACTTACAACTTATGGAAGATTTCGACTGCCGTAGGACAGCCTGAGCGTCTGACCACAGCCGAGCGTGATGTGTACAGTCCAACAATCGCGCGCCAGAAAAATCGCCTCGCCTATACGCAGTCGTTGATGGATGGAAATATCTGGCGTATAGGATTGCACAATCCGAAAGGACGCGATGACTCGCCGCTGAAGTTGATCTCTTCGACGCAGGAAGAAAGCGGTCCTCAATACTCGCCGGACGGCAAGAGAATTGTCTTTGCTTCTCGTCGCTCTGGCAGTTTCGAGATCTGGCTGTGCGAGAGCGACGGTTCAAATCCGCGCCAGTTGACCAGTATCGGCGGTCCGCTTGCCGGCACGCCGCGTTGGTCGCCCGACGGCCGCCAGATTGCTTTCGACTCATGGATCGAAGGTAATGTCGATATCTATGTAATCAGTGCCGAAGGTGGCAAGCCGCGTCGCCTCACTTTTGACGCCGACGAGGACATTACGCCGAGTTGGTCCCGAGACGGCCGGTGGATTTATTTTGGCTGCACTCGCAGTGGCAGCATGCAGATCTGGAAGGTGCCGGCCGAGGGTGGCCCAGCGGTGCAAGTTACCAGGCAAGGCGGCTTTGAAGGCTTCGAATCCGCGGACGGAAGGTTCTTCTACTATGCGAAAGGTCGAGCCATGCCCGGCATCTGGCGGGTGCCCGTCGCTGGAGGCGACGAGACTCTGGTGCTCAATGAACATCAGGCAGGTCTGTGGCGTTACTGGGCCGTCACCGATAAAGGCATTTATTTCGCGACCGCTGAAGTTCCTTCTCATCCGCTAATCGAATTCTTCAACTTCACGACGGCAAAAGTTACGCAGTTAGCTAAGCTCGATACGCCGCTGTTCAAGACCGATCCGGGACTCGCCGTGTCTCCAGATGGGCAGTGGCTCCTAGTTGTACAGATGGATGCGAGCGGCAGCGATATCGTGATGGCTGATAACTTTCGCTGACGGCTGGCGGCGTGAATCCTCGAAGTTACCCTCATTCCTCGGTCAGACAAGCACCGCAGTCATGTTAAGAAACGCGCCGTAGCGATGTGCAGCCTCGGCAATGGCTTGTCTTTCAGCTTTGCTAAGCGGTGCGAATGGGGACCTGATCTATCCGACTCAAACTGACTGATCTGTCAGCGCTTTTCCGGGATTACAATTGTTTTGTGCAGATGGAATACTTTGGCTATCTGAGAAGAAATCCCAACGATGCCCCGGACGGCGACTTTTCAGGTTACGACTCTTGGGTCATTAAACTTAACCAGTTCAACGGCGACTTTGTTAGGGCTGAAATGGTCAAAGCCTTGATTAACTCTATCGAATATCGAAAACGCTTTGGTCCTTAATAGGTTGCGCGAAGCGCTGCGTTTTGATCCCGGATTGAGACGCTCTCAATGGCTGAGAAGCATGCTTTGTGCGGTCGCGCTGAACCGGGTCTCGGCCGTCAGACTTCTTAGTTTGTGTTTCACCTCATAGCTGACTATCACACTCCTCACAGCATTTGTCATGGAGCTTGTCATTACCAAGCGACCTCGCAATCAACGAAATTTTAAACGACACACCGTCCCCCAAACGTCCCCCAGCGACACGCAAGTCAGGCACTGCATGCACGGTATGCAGTGCATGCAGATCGATTTTTCCCGAGCGGTTTTGTAAGTGGTGAAAATAAAGGAGTGGTAGTTTAGATTCCCAAGCTGAAAGTTGCGAGTTCGATCCTCGTCGCCCGCTCCAAATTTCTCAGTAATATTTGATCTAAATCTCAAAAACTTAGGCAACTCTGAAACGGTCCCGCGAATGTTTCTCTCACGTTCTCTCATTGCGAGCGTCAGTCTTCCTAAAGCTGAAATTTGAGATAGACCTTATTCGCAGAATCAACTCATTGGATAGAGGTTGTATGCGGTAGATTAGGACACTACATTGTATGCCGACTGATTGTCTTAACTGTGCTCGTGGCCAAATCTGTCGCAATACCGCGCCGGGAACGATGAAGATGCCGGAGCCGATTACTGTGCCGATGATCAGCAGTGTGAGGTCCTTTAAGCCAAGCCTGCGCTCCAGACCGATTGTAGAGGGTCGTTCATGAGCCATAACTGAGAAGATATCTCCCAATCGATTGCTCCCTGACAGTTGATCGATTGAACTCATCGACGAAATAACCCAGCTTCAGGGCTTCCGTAAAGGCCCATCGGGTCGCTTCGCGCCACTCCACAGCGAGTGTCGGAGCCCGGCGCTGCAAATCATTAATGTCGGTGGGAATCTCAATCGAGAGATGTTTCTGACCTAAGAACTTGGAAGAGATGTTTCGGCGCGGGGCCTGTTCCGAACCTACCGCCACCAGTGTCAACACGCTGTCTCCGGCAACCGGAGTCTGCGGCCCATCGCTTTGTAATCGATTGCGAACGCGCTCGCTGTTGAGGACCCAGCTTACCCAGAGCCGATCGGTGCCAAGCTGGTGAAGAAAGCTCGAGGTTGCTTCACCGTAGAAGTTGATCTTGTAGGTGTCGGCCACGACTCCGAGCTTAGCGAAATTAAAATATGCGTTAAGACTTTGCAGGGGATCAAAAGTCCATGTGATTCGTTCAATGCCTTCCGCCAAAACCGCTTCGCGTTGCGCCAGTTTCAGCTTGTAACCGAGATCGTGATTGCGATAAGCCGGTTTGACAGCGAGCATGTGAGAGTGGTGCGTTACATGTCCGTCTTCGTATCCGGGAAAACCGTAAACAAACCCGACCAGCTCCGATCGGTCGTAGGCGCCGATCAAAACCCCGCCGACTTCCCGGGTCGCGATCAGCATTGTCAGCGGTACGACGTCAAGATCAGTACAGCCCCAGACTTCCTTTTGCAGGGCTTCTACCGCTCGTAACTCTTCAAGGCGATCGATGTCGCGAATCACAATCGCCGATGCTTCGGTAACATTAGATACAACCATCCCTAAGGCAGGTCTCCGTTAAATCCTTTGGGCTCGCGATACCAACGATGGCCGGAAGCATACTCGCGATCAGTTGGCCTCAGTCGGTTGAGCGAACGTTTTGGATCGATATGGGCGCAAGCCACATGAATCGCGCTAATTGCTGCCATAGGAGCAACATATGAGTTAAGAAACGATGGACTGACCACCGGCGTGATCAAATAAGCGTCGCAGTAACGCGCGATCGGTGAAGTTTCACTATCGGTGATACCAAAGGTTGGCACTCCCTGTTTTCTCGCGCGCAGTACCGAGTCGACAGTGTCACGCAGGCATTGGCCGAAACTAATCGCCACCAAGACGTCTTTCGAGGTCAAGGCCTCAACTTTGTATTGCAGGTTACCGCTGCTGCCAATCGGGGCTTCCGCATTAAAGCCAAGAGCCAGCAATCCATAGGCAAGGTAGTACGAAAGGGAAGCGGCGAAATCCAATCCCACCACCAGGACGTGCCGTGAACGTTTTATCAGCTTAGCCAAATCGATCACGCGCTGCCGATCGAGATTGGATTTCAAGATGTTGAGATTGTCGATAGCTTTTTCGATAGAGTGGTCGACATGATCGGTGATGCTTCGCTTCTCGTTGGTCGCCGCTTTGAGCGCGGTGTAAGGCGTGATGCGCGACACGAAGTGAGTACGGAGGTCCGCAGCAAAGTCGGCAAAGCTTCCATAGCCGAGAACCTGCGTGGTACGAAGGATGGTCGTGGCGTCGATGTGAAAGCGCTTTGCCATCTCGCGAGATGACAGAAAGCAAGTCTCGTCCGCCGAATCCAGAATCGCGCGAATCAAGCGCTGCCGGCGCGGATTGAGCTGATTCCTCGCATTCGCAAAACGTGCTTCGAGCGCGCTGGGGATACGCTTGCCCTTGCCGTCAGAATTTCGCCCCTTCTTTTGGCCGCTCTCTTTCATGTTTCTCGCTCAATCGAAACGAACCGCGCCTTAGAACTCAGAGTTTTGTATCTTCGCTAAAATGTACTCATCGCTTACGGTCTTTGATTTAATGTAATCCAGATCAATTTCAAATCCGAGGCCCGGTGCTTGCGGCACGTTCACCAGGCCATCCGCGCCAACGGTAACTTCTGGAACGATCACATCTCGCGCGAAGTAACGCGAGCTGGCAGAGATATCACCCGGGAGTGAAAATCCTGGCAAGCTCGCCAGCGCGATATTGTGAGCCCGGCCGATACCGGATTCCAACATGCCTCCACACCAGACGGGAACATTCCTTTCGTAGCATAAATCATGAATTGCTAGCGCTTGTGAGTAGCCGCCAACGCGGCCGATTTTAATGTTGATAATTTGACAACTACCGATGTCCAGGGCCTGTTTAGCGCGAGCTGGACTAGTAATACTTTCGTCCAGACAAATCGGCGTCTTCAACGATAATTGCAATTTCGCATGATCGATCAGATCGTCGTTCGGGAGCGGCTGCTCGATCATCAGCAATTCAAAATCATCCAGCGCGCGCAGGTGTTCTTTGTCTGCAATCGTGTAGGCGCAATTAGCATCGACGGATAACAGGATCTCTGGATAACGCGTCCTTGCTTCGCGAACCACCTCGATATCCAAACCTGGCTTGATCTTTAGTTTGATACGGCGGTAACCAAGCGATAAGTATCGCTCAATTCGTTCAAGCAGGTTTGGAAGAGTAGGTTGAATGCCGAGGCTTACTCCTACCGGAATGCTGGTGCGCGTGCCTCCGATCAGTTGCGATAACGATTGCCCGGTACTCTGCGCCAATAGATCCACGTAGGCGAGTTCCAATCCCGCCTTGGCCATGTTGTGTCCCCGAACTGAATCGAAGCGCGTTGAGAGATCAAGCAGGCCGGTCAAAGGCTTGGTCAATATAGCCGGTGAGAGATAGTCGCGGATCACATGCCAGGCAGTGCCAACAGTTTCGTAGCTGTAGCGCGGCTCTTCGGATGCCACAACTTCGCCCCAACCGATTAACCCGTTCGCTTCAACACTGACCAGAAATATCAGTCGGGAATCGATACTGCCGAAACTTGTTTCAAATGGCTCGTTAAGCGGAAGCCGAATAGTGCGCATCTCGATTTTCTCGATCGCGCTTGATTCCGAAATCAGATCCAATGGCCGGCGCGTGAGTTCTGTATGGGCTTGCATGGCAGCGCAAGATAACAAATTAGAGTTCGCGTGGCAATAATCATCTGCAGCATGTGTCGCACTATTGACATTGTGCAGCACTTGCGGTAAGAGACGGTCTGTTTACAGACAGGTTAGTGTTCTTATTGTTGCGCGCCTGTTGAGAATAAAGGCGGCAACAGTTCGCGGTAAGCGTCAGCTTTGCGAATCGGTGAGTTCAGGAGATCGATTTCAAACTCGCGCGCCAGGCCTAGAACATCGGATGCTGTAACGGAGGTGAATCGACGATGAAAAGTAATCGAATCGTTCTACTATTCACGGTGATACTCTTTTGCACCGTTCCAGGGTTGGCCCAAACTGCCAGCACCGGCGCGTTGACGGGAGAGATTAGCGATCCCCACGGCGCGGTTGTTGCGGGTGCGCAGGTGTTAGTAGTGAACGAAGCGACTGGTGAGAAGCGGGAAGCAGCCTCACAGGACAACGGCAGCTATACGGTCGCCTTACTGCTTCCGGGCTCGTACCGCGTCGAATTCACCAAGCAAGGTTTCAAGTCTTCGATAAGGACAGGCCTTCAGATCAACGTCACTGAAACCAGGAGATTGGACGCACAACTAGAAGTCGGTTCCGTAGAAGAGCGCGTCGTGGTGGTCTCTGAGTCGCAGTTGTTGCAGACGGAGTCGCCGGCCCTCGGAAATGTGACGGACCACGAATCGGTTGTTAACTTGCCGCTGGTAACGCGAAACTATACTCAGATCGTGACACTATCGCCCGGAATCTCCGCGGGAGTGACTAACGCCGCCGCCCTTGGGCGAGGCAGCAGCGGCGAGAGCCAGGGTAATTTTCGCGTGCACGGAGCCAGTGGCGCCGATAATAATTTCCAGATGAATGGAATCGGGATCAATGATCTACAGGCGAGCGGATTTCTGAGTGGCGGCGTCGCGGTGCCCAACCCGGATGCCATCCAGGAATTCAAAGTTCAGACCGGGTTGTATGATGCTTCGTACGGGCGGAATGCTGGCGCCGTGGTCGATGTGGTTACGCGCGGCGGCGGCAATAAATTTCACGGCACCGCCTTTGAATTCTTGCGTAACGACGCGCTCAACGCCAACGAGTTCTTCCGCAACGCCGCCGGGCAAAAGAAAGGAATTCTGAAGCAGAACCAGTTTGGCTTCACACTCGGCGGCCCAATCAAGAAAGACAAGCTGCTCTTCTTTGGATCTTATCAAGGCATCCGCCAGATAAACGGCGTCGGTGGTGGTGCAACCAGCAACTTCTTTTCGCCGGCGTTCACGGACGATCGCTCGCGGGCGACGTTGGGAAGATTATTCGCCGGGCAAGCAGGAGCACAGGGCGGAGTTGCGGTGGCGGCTGACGGCTCGAATATCAGCGCGCCCGCGCTCGCAATTCTGAACTTGAAATTGCCAAACGGCCAGTACGCTGTTCCAACCCCGCAGACAGTTGACCCGACCAGGGCGTTTGCGCTGCGGGGATTCTCAGCGCTCAGTATTCCCGCTAAATTTAATGAGGATCAATTCATTGTCAATATAGATTACTTGCAGAGCACCAATAGCAAGTTTGCCGGCCGTTTCTTCTATGCCAACAGCACTCAGAACCAACCGCTGCCGCCGCCAAATCTGGGCGGCCCGCCATCGCCCGGATTTCCGTGGCTAACAGATAATCGGCTGCGGAACTTTTCGCTCGCGCACACTTATACCTTCAGCTCGCGGCTGCTCAATCAGGCGGAAGTAGGATTTCATCGCACTGAAGCGCCCACCATCCAACAGGAACTCTTTAAGTGGTCTGATGTTGGAGTCAAAGCGCCGACTGGCGAGGATGAGTTTCCAGAAATCCTCGTCAATGGTTCAATGACGCTCGGCGGGAATGGACAAGGCCTCGATATCATCCAGAAACATTTAACGTTCCAGGATTCGGTGATGTACATCCGTGGGCGACACACGTTCCGTTTTGGTGGAGGTATTACGCGCAGTCACCTTGACCTCTCGAACTTTCACTTCTTAAGTGGCGTGGTCTTCCTAAGCTGGGCGGACTTCCTGCTTGGGCTGCCCGGCGCGCCAGTCGCATCAGGAGGCAACGGTACTACCGTCAGCAACGTGTTTCAGTCCGTCGACCTGCCCGGCCTTCTGGATCGCTCATGGCAGCTCACCGACGGAAACGCATTTGTTCAGGACGATATCAGGCTGAACTCTTCCCTTACTTTGAATCTCGGTTTGCGGTTTGAACGATTAGAGAATCTCGGCGATAAGCTTGGGCGTAACAGTGGTTTTGATATTGCTCTCGCGAATCCTAATCCGCCGGCGGCAGGCACCATCCAGGGTTACGTGGTTTCGGAGAATCTGCCCATCGCCGTTCCCGCAGGTGTCAAGCAACTGGACAACAGTTACGGCATTCGCGGCGTACATCAAAATAATTTTGGCCCGAGGCTTGGTTTCGCCTGGCACATGCCGAAGAGTTTTCTGCGCTTCACGGATCGCATGGTTGTGCGCGGAGGCTACGGCATGTACTTCACTCGCGCCACCGGACAGCCGTTTATTCAACTGGCGACCTCGCCGCCGTTCGCGTTGTTGCGTTCCATAGCTGGCGTGCCGAATGCCGCAGCCACATTTGCCAATCCGTTCGGGCCGGATCTGACCTTCCCGCAATTTCCTTCTTACTCACCGACAACCTTGCGCTCGATTACATTTATCGATCAGAATTATCGCCCGCCGGTGACGCAGCAGTTTGGTCTGAACATCCAGACGGATCTCGGACACAATTTTGTTCTTGAGCTCGGCTACGTTGGCACGCGCGGCACGCACCAGATCCAAAACCGGTCGCTTAACCAGGCACTGCTGGCCGGCGCTTCAAATCCGATTCGCGGACAAACCACGAACACCGTCGCCAATATCGGGTTGCGCGTCCCGATCCAGGGTTTTACCGCGCCGGGACTCAACGATGTTGATTCGTCTGCATCGTCGTGGTACCACGGGCTCGACGCTAGTCTTACCAAACGATTAAGCAAACGATTGCAGTTTCTGGCCGCTTACACCTTCGCTCACGCGTACAGCACGACTGGGCGAAGTACAGCTGCGGGAGGGACATCCGGGGTCAATGGTGACCAAAATAATCAACTCGCCAACTATGGCCGCAGCGAATTCGATCGTGAACACCGCTTCGTGTTCAGTTACGTCTATCAACTGCCCGGTACGCACAGTTCGAATTCCCTTGTGAAGGGAGTTCTGAACGGCTGGTCGTTGGCGGGCGTGACTACAATTCAATCGGGCGCACCTCTGACGTTGACGGGCACAAATTCCAACAACGTCTTCGGAATTACCAGCGATCGTGCGCAACTCGCTCCCGGTTGTACATACAACGATCTGGTGAATTCTGGCTCGATTCAAAGCAAGCTGACTAATTACTTCAATAAACCCTGCATCCTGCGGAATGCCGCAGGCACCGCCATTTGGACGATCGTTGGCGACGACGGACGCGCCACCGGTTTCGGCAACAGCGGCGTTGGCATTGTGGTTGGGCCAGGTCAGAACAATTCTGACATTGCGATCATCAAGCGCACTCCGCTACACCTGTTGGGTGAGGCTGGTAACGTCGAGTTCCGTACAGAGCTTTTCAACGCTTTCAATCATTCGCAGTTCAGTAATCCCAGCATCAACGTCTCGTCGGCTGCGTTCGGGACGATTACGACGACGGCGGTTAACCCTCGTATTATTCAGTTCGCGTTGAAGCTGAATTTCTAAGGTGGTGTGTTGTCTTGGTCGGTTGTCGTTGTAAGCAGAGAATCCACAGGCCAAGGGCAACGGACAATTGACAAGACTATGAACATTCGACAGCTGTTCTTTACCCTACTACTAACTCTCTTCGTCTCGATCGTCGCGTCTGCACAGGGTACACGACTCTTACGTCATCCAACCGTCAGCCGCGACTCGGTGGCTTTTGAATACGCCGGCGAACTCTGGATTGTTTCACGTAGCGGCGGACAAGCACGCCGGCTAACATCAACCCAAGGCGTCGAGATCGATCCATATTTTTCGCCTGATGGCTCGCAGATCGCTTTCACGGCAACCGTTGCGGGTAATACTGATGTTTACGTCGTCCCAACTGCGGGAGGCGATCCGAAGCGTTTGACATACCATCCCGGCCTGGATCGCGCGCGCGGCTGGACGCCTGATGGACGGCGAGTGATCTTTGCTTCTGTCCGGGACAGCGCGCCGCAACAAGCGTACTTTCGTCTTTGGTCGGTGAGTGTTGACGGCGGATTTCCGGAGCCGCTGCCAATGCCGCGCGCTTTCAGCGCGTCTTATTCTCCTGATGGACGACGTATTGCTTATCAAGAAATCACACTTGCCTTCACTCCCGATTGGTACGAGACGAGCATGTGGCGACACTATCGTGGTGGTCGCGCGCACCCTATCGAGGTGATGAATCTCAGCGACTATTCAGTCGAGAAACTTCCGTGGAATAACAGCAATGACACGCTGCCGATGTGGATCGGTGACACAATCTACTTTCTTTCAGATCGTAACTTCACTACGAATCTGTTCGCTTATCATCAAGATACAAAGCAGGTAACCCAGCTCACACATCACGACGACTTCGACATCATGACGGCGTCCGCCGACCCCGACGCGATTGTTTACGAGCAGGCCGGCTACATCTACCTGGTCGATGCGAAGAGTGGCAAGGCCCAGCGACTCGATATTCAGGTAGCCGGGGATTTTCCCTGGGCGCGAACACAATTCAAAAAAGTTGCCAGCATGATTCGTAACTCTGCGCTTTCACCGACCGGCGTGCGTGCGGCCTTCGAAGCGCGTGGTGAAATCTTCACGGTGCCGGCGGAGAAAGGCGATTACCGAAACCTGACGCAAAGCCCAGGCGCGCACGATCGCAGCCCGGTATGGTCGCCGGACGGTAGTCAACTCGCCTGGCTTTCTGATGCCAGCGGAGAGTACCAACTGATGCTCGGTGATCCGCTTGGCGTGACTACGCCCCGGGCAATTGCACTGCCGTCAACAGCCTTCTTCTCTGCGCCGGCATGGTCGCCGGACGGAACTCAGATTCTCCTTCAGGACAATCATAGAAATCTTTGGTCGATCGAAATACCAAGTGGCAAGCCGACGAAGATTGATACTGATAATTATCCCGATCCCGCCCGTTCTTTCGATGCCGTATGGGCGCCCGATTCGAAATGGATCGCTTACTCAAAGAATCTGTCGAGCCGTCTCCGAGCGATCTTCATCTACTCTTTGTCCGAGAAGAAGTCTCACCAGATTACTGATGGAATGGCCGATTCCATCTCGCCAGCCTTCGACGCCAGCGGAAAGTATCTCTACTTCATGGCCAGCACCAACTACGGACCAAGCACCGGTTGGTTAGAGATGAGTTCGATCGATCGCCCTGTCCGCCGCGCGATCTATCTGGCCGTCCTGAATGCAAGCGAGCCCTCTCCGTTGTTACCTGAAACTGGCGACGAACCGCCGCCCAGACCTTCACCTCCTGCGGAAGCTCCACCGCCACAACCGACGCCCGCTGCGCCACGGGCTGTGAATGTTCGCATCGATTTTGATCGCATCGGTCAGAGAATTATTTCGGTCAACATACCGGCCGGCGATTACGGTAATCTCATCGCGGGCGCTGCTGGATCTTTCTACTACACGGAGCCGATTTTGACGACGGCCCCCGGTCCGCCATCGCTGCGTTTGCAGCGGTATCAACTCCGAGAGCGCGCCGCCGCTCCTTTCCTCGAAGGCATTCGCTCTTACTCGTTGTCAGGCGATAAGAAAAAACTTCTTTATCAAGCCGGAAACACTTGGGGAATCGTGCCGACGGATCGCCCTGCGCCGGTTAAGGTCGGCGACGGACCGCTCAACGTGGCGCAGCTCGAAATGAAGGTCGATCCGCGCGCTGAGTGGGCAGACATTTTTCGCGAGACGTGGCGGATTCAGCGCGAGTATTTCTACGATCCGAAGTTCCATGGCAATGATTGGCAAGCAATCTATGAAAAGTATCGACCGCTGGTCGCTTTCGTCGCCCATCGATCTGATTTGGGATATCTCATAGCAATGGTCGGGGGAGAGCTGACCGTAGGCCACTCATATCTACAAGGGACCGGCGATATGCCTGGCGAAGATCCGGTCAGTGTCGGTTTACTGGGAGCAGACTTCGCAATCGAGAACGGTCGCTATCGAATTAAACGAATCTATACCGGCGAGAATTGGAACCCCGATCTGCGGGCTCCATTGAGCGCGCCGGGGATTCAAGTTGCGGAAGGAGATTACCTCCTTGAAGTGAATGGCCGCGCGCTCGCGCCGCCGACGAATCTCTACAGCATGTTCGAGGGTACGGCGGGACGGCAAACCTTGATTCGCGTCGGCAAGAACCCATCTTTAGAAGGTTCGCGCGTTGTCACTGTGATTCCTATTCCTAACGAAGACGGGCTCCGCACGCGCGCGTGGATCGAAGATAATCGCCGGATGGTCGACAAACTTTCGAACGGCAGGTTGGCCTACGTTTGGCTGCCGAACACGGCTGGGCCTGGTTACACGTACTTCACTCGGTACTATTACGCGCAACAGGACAAGGACGGCGCGATCATCGACGAGCGCTACAATCACGGCGGACAAGTCGCGGACTATATTGTGAACGAACTGGATCGAAAACTAATGGGTTACTTCGTGCAGCGCGACGGCCAGCCTGCCACATCGCCAATTGCCGGTATCTATGGACCGAAGGTGATGATCATTAACGAGTCCGCCGGTTCCGGCGGCGATGCCTTGCCTTACATGTTCCATCTGCGGAAGCTTGGGCCAGTGGTGGGCACGCGAACGTGGGGAGGATTGGTCGGGACCCTCGGCACCCCGCCGACAATCGACGGCGGCGGCATCACCGCGCCGATTCTGGCGTTCTATGATCTATCGGGCAAGTGGGCCGTTGAGAACGAAGGCGTGCCGCCCGATATCGAAGTTGAATACACGCCGTCGGAAGTGATCAAGGGACATGATCCACAACTCGAACGCGCCGTGCAGGAGGGAATGAGGCTACTTGAGCAGAATCCGGTGAAGCGTGTGCCTCGACCGGCTCCGATTGATCGCGTGTCGAAGCCGCGAACGAGATAAGATCACTAAAGCGCCCAAACGTCCCTACGCGACTGGCCGAAGTAAGCCGAGAGATACCAACCTGGTATGAATAGAGCTACTACCTATACGCCTAAACAGGGGCGGTTTCTGCGCCAATTATTGTTTACGATCAGTATCGGTGCGATTCTATCTACTGCGCCTGTCTTTGCTCACGCTCAAACCGTCAACATCGATCGCGTCGTCGCTGAACTCGAACCTGAAATTCAGCGAATGCTCCTAGCCGGAAATATACCTTCCTGCTCGATCGCTTTGATTGCCGGCGACAAAGTAATCTGGACGAATGGCTATGGCTATTCAAACCTCTGGGCGCGCACTCCGGCAACACCGAACACGGTTTATCTGATCGGCTCAACCTTCAAGGCAATGTCCACCATCGCACTGTTGCAGCAGATGGAGCAGGGCAAATTCAAGCTTGACGATCCTGTCAACCGTTATCTGACCGACTTCAATATTCAGGGCGAAGATCCCCAACATCCGGTTACGTTCCGCCATCTCTTGACTCACACCTCGGGACTGCCCGCTGATTTCGGCGGATTCCCCGTCTGGGGAGACACCGTGCCACCATCGCTCGAAGACTATCTGCGCAAATCGCTGAAGGTCAGTAATCCGCCACTAAAATCCGTCGTGTACTCCAACATGGCCTACACGCTGGTGGGGTATCTGGTGCAGAAATTTTCCGGCGTGCCTTACAAGCAATACATTCAGGAACACATCTTCATGCCCTTGGAAATGAACAGCACCGCGTTCGAGCCGCGGCCCGACATGGAAGAACGTCTGGCGATTCCTTACGTCTTCGATGAAAAGACCGGCAGCCAAACCGGAACGGTAAGGCTTAAAGCGTCAGTCTGGCCGGCGGGAATTGTTTATGGCACGGTACTCAATCAAGCGAACTGGTTGATCGCAAATCTCAACGGCGGAGTCTTCAAAGACAAGCGGTTAATTAGCCAGGCGACTTTAGACCAAATGTTCACGCGCCAATACGATCAATTCAAGGGGACGATTGAAAAGCTTTGGGGCAACGAAACCGCCGGCTTCGGTTTGACCTGGTGGACCGAAGTCCGCGACGGTGATCGCTACATAGCGCACAGCGGCAGTGTTCCTGGTTACACAGCGTTCCTGCTGGGAAATCGCGATCGGAAGCTTGGCTTCGCGATCATGACCAACGGCAATCGCGCCCATCCTCATCTTTTCAAGTTGGCGGATAAGGCGATCGATTTGATGAAGAAGTACTACAGCGCAGAGAAGTCGATGGCCAGGCCGTAGTCGAAATGGGAATTAAGTTCCGAAAGCTTCTGACCCTGACGATAGTCCTTGGGCTGTTCGTTACGGCGATTACGCGGGCACAGCCTCGCGCCAGATCACTACCGCAATCATTCGACGTCATCATCAGAGGCGGCACACTCTATGACGGCAGCGGCCGTCCTCCGATTAAAGCGGACGTGGGAATCAAAGGCGATCGCATCACTGCTGTTGGCAATCTGAGTCGTGCCACCGCGCCCACGATTGTCGATGCCAAAGGACTCGCCGTAGCCCCCGGCTTTATCAACATGCTCTCTCACTCTGAGACATCTTTGATTCGCGATCCGCGTTCGCTCGGCGAGATAAAGCAAGGAGTCACCACTCAGATCTTCGGCGAGCTTTCGATGGGGCCGTTGAATGATCTAATGAAGCAGCGCCTGCGCGAACAGCAAGGGGATGTGAAATATGACATCGAATGGACCACGCTGGCTGAATATCTGAAATATCTGGAAAAGCGAGGCGTCTCGCAGAACTTTGCGTCGTTTATCGGCGCAGCCACGATCCGCGAATACGTCATCGGCCTCGAAGACAAACCACCCACGCCTGCGCAACTTGATCAAATGCGCGAGCTGATGCGGCGCGAGATGGAAGCAGGCGCGCTCGGCATCACGACGGCGTTGATCTATCCACCTGCCTTCTTTGCCAAGACTGATGAACTAATTGAACTGTGCAAAGTCGCTGCCAAATATCAGGGGAAGTACACCGTGCATATGCGCAGTGAAGGCAATCAATTGATCGAAGGCGTGCAGGAAACGATTCGAATCAGCCGCGAAGCCGGCCTGCCCGCCGAAATCTATCATCTCAAAGCCTCCGGTGAAGCCAACTGGCCCAAGATGGATCAAGTGATCAGAATGATCGAAGCCGCGCGCCGCCAGGGTCTGAAGATCACCGCCAACATGTACACCTATCCGGCCGGCGGCACCGGTCTCGATGCTGCTATGCCGCCGTGGGTCTTTGACGGCGGGCGCGAAGCTGCTTACAAACGCCTTCAAGATCCGACCACGCGAAAAAAGATCGCCGATGCGATTCGCACTCCGACGAATGAATGGGAGAATCTGTACCTCCTCGCCGGTTCGCCTGACCGAATCCTGCTCGCGAGCTTCCGAACCGAAAAGCTGAAGCCGCTGACCGGCAAAACTCTTGCTGAAGTCGCGCGCATGCGTGGGAAAGATCCAGTCGAGACGATTATGGATCTGGTGCTCGAAGATCGTTCCCGCATCGGCACGATCTATTTCCTCATGAGTGAAGACAACATCAAGAAGCAAATTCGGCAGCCCTGGGTTTCGTTCGGTTCGGACGCGGCTTCAATAGCGCCCGAGGGAGTCTTTCTGAAATCGTCAGCGCATCCGCGAGCTTATGGAAATTTTGCGCGTCTACTTGGCAAATATGTTCGCGAAGAGAAAGTGATCTCGCTCACGGAGGCGATAAGACGGCTTACTAGCTTGCCCGCGACGAATCTCGGCTTGGATCATCGTGGCTTTCTGAAAGAGGGCATGTTCGCTGACGTGGTTGTTTTTGATCCAAACACGATCGCCGACCGCGCGACATTTGAAAATCCGCATCAGCTCGCCGTTGGCGTCAAGGATGTCTTCGTCAATGGCGTGCAGGTACTCAAAGATGGCGAGCATACGGGTGCAAAACCGGGCAAAGCGCTTTGGGGGCCGGGCAAGATCAAATAGAGTGCGGCTCGACGATCTTGGAGGGTTCCAATGAATAACAGAGCACGATTCGTTCAATTGCTGCCAATCATTTTTCTTTTCTCGATTACGTTGCACGCGCAAACTCAGCCGTCCGATCCGCCCGCCGGCTTCAATAAGATCGAGCAGATGGTTCCCATGCGCGACGGAGTGAAACTGCACACGATCATTTACGCTCCGAAATCGCATCGTGACCCGCTGCCGATTCTCTTTAATCGCACTCCTTACGGCATCGATAACATTTATCGGGGCTTTCCCGGCTCTTTGCAGGAATTGATCGAAGAAGTATTTATCTTCGCGTTCCAGGACATTCGCGGCAAGTTCAAATCCGAAGGGCAGTTTGTCATGCAACGTCCGCCGCGTGGCCCCGGCAATTCCACTTCGATCGACGAAGGCACTGACACATATGACACGGTAGATTGGATGATCAAAAACGTGCCGCACAACAACGGCCGTGTCGGAATGTTTGGGACTTCATATCCCGGATGGCTGGTGGTGATGGCAGTGATCGATCCGCATCCTGCGTTGAAGGCGGTCACCGAACTGGCAACTCCCGCCGACATGTTCCTTGGGGATGACTTTCATCATAACGGGGCTTTCCGGTTGAGCTACGGTTTTGAGTACGCATATGAGTTGGAGACTTCGAATGTTCTCACGAACTTTAAGTTCGATCGCTTCGACACGTATCAATGGTATCTGCGACTCGGCGCGCTTTCGAATGCGGATGCTAAATACTTTCATGGAAAGTTGCCGACGTGGAACAACTTCGTCAATCATCCGAATTACGATCAATTCTGGCAGCAACAAGCTTTGGTCAATCAACTCAAGAAGGTCAGTGTGCCGATCATGCACGTCGCGGGATGGTGGGACCAGGAAGATTTCTATGGCCCGATCAAAGCCTATGAGATTCTCGAGAAGACAGATACGAACCACATGAATTATCTCGTCGCCGGGCCATGGAATCATGGCGGATGGAACCGTGCCACAGGCGATAAACTAGGCAACATCGATTTTGGAACGCCGGCCAGCCAGTACTTTCGCGCGAACATTTTGCGTCCCTGGTTCGCCTATTATCTAAAGGATAAAGGCAAACTTGAACAGCCGGAAGCCATAACGTTCGAGACGGGTTCGAACCGTTGGACTTCATTCGATGCGTGGCCGCCGCGCGCGAACGTGACTCAGCGAAATCTTTATTTTCACTCGAATGGAAAACTTTCATTCGATCTTCCAACCCCGACGCAGCCGCAATTCGATACCTACATCTCCGACCCAGCGCATCCTGTGCCGTATCGTCAGCGGCCTATCGAGCCCACGTACAATCCTGCCAATGAAGGTGGCTCGCGCTGGTCAACCTGGCTAGTTGAAGACCAACGCTTTGCCGAGAATCGCCCTGACGTATTGACTTGGGAAACTGAGCCGCTGAAAGAAGACACAGTCATTGCCGGCGACATCGTGGCGCACCTCTTCGCTTCAACAACCGGGACGGACAGCGATTGGGTCGTGAAGCTGATCGATGTCTATCCGGAAAGCTATCCCAAGGATCCGAAAATGTCGGGCTATGAGCTGATGATCGCCGATGAAATTTTGCGCGGCAGGTTTCGGAATTCATTCACCAAGCCAGAGCCAATCCCGGCGAATCAGGTTATAGAGTATTCAATCGATCTGCACACCAACGATCATGCTTTCCTTCAGGGCCATCGCATCATGGTACAAGTCCAAAGCACTTGGTTTCCGGTTTACGATCGGAACCCGCAAAGGTTTGTTCCCAACATCTTTCGCGCCCGAGATTCCGATTACGCAGTTGCCACGCAACGCATTTTTCGGTCGCGCCGCTATCCTTCACATCTGACACTGCCGATAATCAGGTAGGACCAACGTCGCCCTGAGTATCGGAAGATCTCGACTTTTTCATCCGAGTTTGTCAGCTGTCATGAATAGAGCGACGTTGTCAGCCGCTTGGTAGTGCTCTTGAAGCTGAGCGGTGACTTTCAGTCTCCGAGATTACACAGTTGCGGATTTTTGGGACCACTAGGTCTTTACTCAGATCGATCCATTTCAACGAGAAGCTTTCATGAAGTACGCCGAGAATTGGGGCCGCATCATTCCTCGATGCGGCGGTCACCTGGTTGGTTATTTTCTTCCAAATGAAGGCACTAATGATGTGGCGTGGGGCTTGATTGCCTTCGATAGTCTCGCTGCTTATGAGAAATACCGAACACGCTTGAGATCAGATCCTGAAGCCCTTGAGAATTTTTCGACGGCACTGACTAAACGCATCATCCTCCGCGAAGAGCGAACCTTCGTGGAAATAGTTGAAGGAACGTTTGAAGTGCCGACAACAAACGGTTGACGGAGGACAGCGAGATGCGTCTTAAGAGCACGCTCGCGTTTGATGTATACTTCTATTTCATTCCCTCCAACAGTTTCCGTTCCCCCATTTTGTCGATGCCTTCGTTTGATTATGCAGATCCCTGTGAAAGATCTGCGTTTGTAAGACCTGAATATGGAGGTGGCTATGGCATCATCACCGTCGTCAGTTTCGCATGACATCCGACACGCTGGCCCTCCGTTGGGGATCGTGGCCACAGTCTTTGTGGTGTTGTTCCTCGCTGGTCTTTATCCCGTTACCATGTTCGGAGGACAGCCATACTTCCCTGGTCCGTGGGAGTCGCCGGATACCATCGCTACATTTTTCCAAACCCGATCTTCCGGCGTTCTCGCGACTGCATTCCTTCACTTTGGCGCAGCGATCCCACTTGGGATCTTTACCGCAACCGTCGTGAGTCGCCTGCAATTCCTCGGCGTGCGTGCGGCTGGAGCTTTCATCGCGCTCTTTGGCGGATTGGCAACCGCATTCACGATGATTGTTTCCTCTTCAATGTTGTGGACGCTCACGCAGCCCGGAATTGTGCAGGATCGCGCGCTGGTCCAAGCGTTGTACTGGCTGGACCAGGCTCTTGGCGGCAGTGGGTATTCGGTGCCCTTCGGTTTGCTGCTAGCGGGCATATCAGTTTCTGCGGGACTGGCGAAGTTACTGCCGAAGTGGATTGTCATTCCGGGGCTCTTGATCGCAATCTGTGGTGAATTGAGTTGGATTAACCTGATTGTTCCTAAGGCGCTGTTTCTGGTGCCGCTCACGCGCTTTCCGG
>WNGE01007300.1_pt1 | contig 19150 bp, 23 predicted proteins | sample 5400651 | NCBI WGS metagenome assembly WNGE01 (sample SAMN13153370, study PRJNA577476) | soil metagenome | isolation source: 60 cm soil or saprolite under grassland replicate 2 | place: USA:California | collected 2016-06-15
GGAAATGGAGTAGAAAAAATATCCAACGGTATTGCAGATTTTAAAGAAAATTCCGGTTATTTCAAAAATCCTGATGGAGATAATAAAGGAAGCGGCTATATGCACGATAAACTTTCCGGTAATACATGAAACAAGTGATGCAAGAATTATGAGCCCAACGCAATTGCTACTATTAAGGTTCTGTTGCGTCGCACTCTTCAACGATAACAATTCTCTTGAACAACGAATAAAATGTACAAGAGTGCGACATAATGAAGATATCATGAATACAAAGGCTGACGTAATAAAAAAATGAAATAGAAATGTTTAAGCAGTTAAAACATATTGACAGTGCATTTAAGTTTATCCGTGGCTTCTGTTTGTTGCTTGTAACAGGAAGTTTACTCATCTGCTGTTATTCGATTTATAAAAGCGCAGCAGCAGTAACTGAAGCAAAGCAAAAAATTTACATTCTTGCAAATGGTAAAATATTAGAAGCTTTTGCTGCTGATAGAAAAGATAATATTCCGGTTGAGGCAAGAGATCATATAAAAATGTTTCATCAATATTTTTTCACACTCGATCCTGATGATAAAGTAATCCAATCCAATCTTACAAAAGCATTATACCTCGCCGATGCTTCTGCGAAACGTGCTTACGATAACCTGAAAGAAAATGGATATTATGCTAATGTCATTTCAGGCAATATCAGCCAACAGATAAATATAGATAGCATACAACTTGATCTTAACCAATATCCTCTTTATTTCCGCTGTTTCGGAACGGAAAAAATTATAAGACCAACAAGTACGGTAACGAGGGATTTAATTACAGAAGGTTATCTGCGCAATCTATCTCGGTCTGATAATAATCCGCACGGATTTTTGATTGAGCGATGGAACACGATTGAAAATAAAGACATCAAAATCGAAAATCGGTAAATATTATGTTATTCAAAAGAAGAAAAAATATTGAAGAAAGGATTACTCCGGCAGCTTTGAAAAATATTGCTGATGCCATTAGCAACAGAATGCACAAGTGTTCTGATTATTTGCAAAAAAGAACAGAGCGTTTATCAATACAGACAAAAAAATCGGGCTTATTTATTTTTTGCCTTCTATTTGGAAGTATTAGCATTTGTGTTATTATCAAATCTTTTACTGATAGAAAAAATACTTTTTCCATTCATCCAATTACAGTTCCATTTAATGCAAATAAATCGAATGACGATTTGCCATCGGAACAAATTATTATCTCTAAAAAAGAATTCCATCGGATTGAATTATTCAAACATTATATGGACAGTTTGCAAAAAAGCTTAACGGGTAAATATTTATTTGACAGCATTATGAATGCAAGACCACATCTGATGGATAGCATTCTTTTTTTAGAAAACATATATCAAGTACAATCATCAAAAAAATAGAACTATGGAAAAGAAAAAATATTCGCAGCAGTTCCTTCGCAAGAGAAAATTTTTAACTGTGCTACCTATTTTGACATTGCCTTTTATTACAATGGTCTTTTGGGCGCTTGGTGGTGGCAAAGGGAATAGCGTTATAGCTCAAAATGCTATTAAACAAAAAGGGTTGAATCTTAAATTGCCTGAAGCCAAACTTAAAAATGAAAAAGGGTTTAACAAGCTTAGCTTTTACGAACAAGCTGCATTAGACTCAGAAAAAATCTTCAAAGAAAGAAAACTTGATCCTTACTGGAGCAAGTTTTCCTTGTCAAATAAAAAAGAGGATAATCCATTTCGCTTAAATCAAAATGATTCCAAACTAAATCAGCGGTCAAATGATGAATTAAAAAATTTATTAAATGAAGATGGAAAAATGGATCCGAATGAGGCAAAGGTTTATGCCAAACTTCAGCAATTAAATGCTCAAGTAAATAAATCGTCAACTAAATCATACGGCACAAAATTCAATAACATAAGCGATTTACAATCATTAGAACAGAACTACAATGGCTCAAAAGATATAGATCGTTTAGAAGGAATGATGCAGGCAATGAAACAAGATGGTGGCAGCGATTCAGAAATGAACCAACTTAATAATATTCTTGACAAAATATTAGCCATTGAACATCCTGAGAATATAAATGATACAACTCATAAATCATCACAAATAAAAACGAAGCCATATAAGGTAAATGTTGCCGATAAAAGAGCAAATATTTCTTTAATGCAATCAGATGTTGAACAAAATAGTCTTGATACAATTGTCCTTGGTTCATTAAACACTCAACATAATTCATTTTATTCTATAGACGATACCGCAAACAATATCAATAACCCGGAGAATGTAGTGAAAGCTATCATTCCGGAAACTCAAATTCTTATTGCAGGTTCAACAGTAAAATTATTATTGGATAATAGCATAACAGTCAAAGGAATTTCTGTTCCTTATAACACTTATGTATATGGAACAGCATCAATGAATAATGAACGTCTAAAAATCAGTATTTCTTCAATTCAATATCAAGGTAATATTTTACCTGTATCTCTTGAAGTGTACGACATTGATGGTCTCGCAGGCATTTATGTTCCCGGTTCAATTAGTAGGGATGTCGGGAAGCAATCAACAGATCAGGCAGTAAACAGTATTGGCATCACAACGTTTGACCCGTCACTTACAGCACAAGCCACGAGTGCAGGCATACAAGCAGCTAAAACATTAATGAGCAAGAAAGTAAAACTGATTAAGGTAACAGTTAAAGCCGGTTACCGGGTTTTCCTAAAAGACAATAATCAAAAACAGTAAAATCTTTATCAATTTAAAAATTCCTTGTGTATGAAACGAAATTGTGCTGTTGTAATAGGAATCATTTTAGTCTTATTTACAACTAACTCATTTGCTCAGTCTGAAAAAACTTCTTTCATCGGGTCTTATCATTTGAGCATTACTTGCAACAAAACAACCAACCTTATTTTCCCTTATGCAATACAAAGCGTGGATAGAGGAACTAAAGATATTTTAGTACAGAAAGTTATGGGCGCCGAAAATATTTTGCAGATAAAAGCGGATAAGTCAAATTTTTCAGAAACAAACTTGAGTGTTGTTACTAAGGATGGAAAACTTTATTCGTTCATCCTCAACTATCTCGATAACCCTCCTCAACTCAATATAGCCTTTCAAAAAGACACTTTTAATTCTGCCCGGGATAGACAAGTCTTTTTTTCTGAAACTGCTAATCAAGAAGAATTAATAGCGATTGCTAAATACGTACTTGATGCAAAGAAAACTGTACATGGCATAAAAGATAGACATGAAACAATGCTCTTATCATTAAGTGGTTTATATGCAAATAATGATGTATTCTATTTTCAGTTAAAGCTTCATAATAGATCGCAGGTAAGTTATGACATAAATGCTATTCGATTCTTTATTCGCGACAGAAAAAAATCCAAACGAACTGCTGTTCAGGAAAGAGAAATCAAACCGATATATGTTTATGGCAACGATACTTCCATTAAAGGTGAGTCTTCTCAACTATGTGTGATTGCGTTACCAAAATTTGCTTTAGCGGATGATAAATATCTCTTTGTTCAAGTAACGGAAAATGATGGTGGTCGGGATTTAAACATTAGAGTAAAAAATCACCACCTTTTAAAAGCTCAAGAGCCTCTTGTTGAAAACATTTATAAAAATTGAACTCACATATGTCATCATGAGCAAAGAGCATGTTATATCGGATGACGTATTGGACAAGGCACAGATTGCCCTGTTAAAAGGTGAAAATTGGATGGTTTATAACAACTCACTTTATTTTATAGAGCCGGATAGCATTGATTTCTTTCGAACAGAGGAAGAAGCTAAAGAATTTTGCCAAAATAATTATAGCGATTATGATTGTTATTCAACATTATATGTGCAATCGCCAGAAGACCTACCTAAACAAATTCCTTACGGCGAAGCTCTTGACGATTATTTAAATTTTATAAATCTGAAAGGAAAACAGTTGAATGAATTACAGGATAATCTTAAGGAACTTGGTTTTTATGAACGGCTTTTTCCTGCACTGGAATTTTATTTAAGAAATCCAGAAGAACATTTTCAATTGTTGGAGAAAGAACGATCACAAAACGAAAAAACATGTTATACCCTTTCTTTTGAAAAAAAACCCAATACAAATGAATATTATTTGGCGGGATATGAAGCTACTCTACGCATTCATCCTGAAATTCCTGATATAATAACGCAAGGGATTAATGCAAAAGAGTTAGATACAAAAATGAAAGATATTGATTGGTCAGTTGACCACCAATGCTGAAAGTTTAATCTATGATTACATTGAAACGAAAGAAGGTCGCGAATTCTTAGACAGAATTGACATCATACTAAAAGATATAAACAAACTCTATCAAAGCGAAGGGGTAGGCAAAGAAGCTGGAGAAAAGCTTATGTACAAACATTGGTATGGCGAACCATGGGAACCGAACACCTTATCACTTGAACATTTGAGACAAAATTATGAATGGAAAAAAACTGTGAGCGTAGAGGAAAATATGCTACAAACAAAATCGGAAACATACTTACAAATAAAAGAAGTTGCTCTAAAAGATTTAGAACAAGTAAACAAACATTATATCACTAATCAATCATTTATTATGAACGAACAAAATCTGCAGTATTTGAAAGATAATATCAAGTACTTAGGCTTCGGTGAAAAATTATATCCCGAACTGCAAAAGAACATGGAAGAAGGCTTACCAGAGTTTCAGTTGAAGGTTTCGACAGAATTCAATAAGGACAAAATTGGAGCTGATCTTTATTTTAAAAAATCAGAAACCAACGACATGTATTTCCTTAACAGGTATGATGCAACACTTGAGAAATCGGACGGTAAGAAATTATCCCAACCTTTCTATTTAAATAAAGGCAATGGCATTACAATTAAAGAAGCCTATAACTTGCTTAACGGCAGAGCCGTAAATAAAGATTTAGTTAATAAAGAAGGTGAAAAATACAATGCGTGGATACAATTGGATTTAACTCATAAAAATGAGCGTGGTAATTATGATCCAAAACAATTCCATAAAAATTATGGATATGATTTGGAACAAACACTTTCTAAATTTCCAATTAAGGAGTTAACTAACGGAGAGCAAAAAGATGCTTTAATGAAATCCTTAGAAAAAGGTAATCTTCAATCGGTGACATTTGAACCCAATGGGAAAGAACAAAAAATGTATGTTGAAGCAAACCCGCAGCTCAAAACAATTAATATCTACGATACAAACATGAAGCTGCAACAACACGATAGTTTAAAAAAAAATGAAAGAACAGAACAATTGAGTGGAGAAGAACAGAAACAGAAAGGGGAACAGAGAACGAAGGATAAGAGCTAGGACAAAAAGCAGGAAATTGATCAATCAAACAAAAAGGGCAAAGTGGTTAAGATGAACTCAGAGGATAGTTTACTACCTAAAAAAAGAACCGCTCAAAAAAAGGGACTTAGCCTTTCATAACGGTTTTCTATTATAGGATCCATTACAAAAATCAGTTACAATGAATATTCAAAATATCAGCACTTTAAGTAATTCGCTTCAAACATTAGGTTTTGCGGATACAATTAATCAACAATTGGCAAAGAATATCAGTTTTAAACTGCCCAATTTTATAATACATCAGAGGATAACTAAGGCAAATGATATAATTAATTTTTACTTGGCGTTTGAAGTAAATGAAAATGGAGATTCTTATTCGTGTATCTACTATGATGCAATTCTTCGAAAGGAAATTGAAATGCCTAATGTAAAAATCAATGAGATTGAAGCAAAACAATTAGACAAAAGAATGGCTGAAATAAAATGGACAAATGCTTTCTCATATAATGAAAATAAAAAATGGGAAATAGAAGATAAAGTGACATGGTCGGAAAATGAAAAAATTGAAAACATTGTAACTGATTTACATACTTTGGAATCATTGGAGGAAGGAAAAGAAATAGCAAATCGTTTGAAGGTCAAACATTGGTGCGACACGCCAGTAGAGGAAATAATTGGCAATTTGACTTCTTTAAGAAGTAAGTTTGAAATAAGTCAGAGGTTTTACCTATTTGATGTGCAGAGCGGAATTTCAGTGGAAGAAGCGTATCGTTTTCTCCATAACCGTTGGATGGAAAAACAGCTACAGGCAAGAAAAAAACAAATAGAGGTTTCAAATCCAGATGAGAAATCTAATGGTAATGCCAAAGCGGGTTCAGATAAAAATCTATTACAAAAGAAAAGGAGAAATAAAAATAATAAGGTGAAAATTTAACGAGTTGAATTTAAATCATTAAGTAATTAAGATGCAACTATTTGAGCCGCTTACTGAATTCTATGAAACGATTGCTGATGATGGCAGGATAAGTGCTACACATATCAGTTTATACATAGCCTTACTGCAACAATGGAATTTGAACGGAGGCAAAAATCCAGTCGTTTTAAATAGAGAAAGTATTATGAGAGCGGCAAAAATTGCCAGGCGCACGTATAATAGGCGCATTAATGAGCTTCAGGAATACGGTTATATCCAATACATCCCCTCATCAAATCCCTTCTCTGGAAGTATGGTTTATTTGAGACGGTTATAAAAGGAAGAATGTAATTATTAAAAATTATTGAGAGAACGAAAATTGCAGTGTATGGAAAATAATGCCTCTGTTCCAATGTTATTTCCTGTTGAACCATCTGAGTTTTGGAATCAAATTCGTCAGATTATCAAAGAAGAGGTGCGGCTTTCTCGTAAAGAAACAAAAGAAACTGTTTCATTAATTGAAACACCGGGGTTGACCCAAAAACCTTTATATAAGGTTAATGAGCTTTGTTCACTTTTTAATATTTCGCGAACTACAATTTATGATTGGGTTAAACATGGTAAATTAAGGCGAGTTAAAATTAGATCAAGGGTCTATTTTTTGGGAACAGATGTACAGGAATTATTGAAATAAATGATGTAATGAAAAGTAGGAAGCAGTTTCAAAAGCTGCTTTTTTTAATTACATGATGTTCAAAAAAATGAAGAAGATTTAAATGAAAAAGGAAAGAAAAAAAATGGCTTGTTGTATCTTTGTACGGATAAGTTGCTCTTTGTAAAGTACTGTCAGATAAAATTTCAAAAATCAATTGAGTTCGACTAAAAATTCGACTAAATAAAAAAGTCATTGATTTACAATGACCTTTAGTTGTTTTTGCGGACCGGACGGGACTCGAACCCGCGACCTCCGCCGTGACAGGGCGGCATTCTAACCAACTGAACTACCGATCCTTTTGCCATGATTTGCATCTCACAAATCATTTTTTTACAGGACGGCAAAGATAAGGGTAATCAGCCGCAATACCCCAATAGACAATTTTTGGACTTCGAACAGCCGATAAAAGAACTATACGAACAGATAGAGGAAAATAAAAAACTGGCTGAAAAAAATGTTAAGGTTGATTACAAAGCAATCATTCAGCAGTTAGAACAATCTATTGTTGAAAAACGCAGAGAAATTACTGAGCATCTTACGCCGTGGCAAAGAGTGCAATTGAGCCGTCACCCCGACAGACCTTACACGATGAAGTATATTGAAAAAATGGCTGCAAATTTTGTAGAGTTGTTTGGTGACAGAAACGTTAGGGATGATAAAGCAATGATAGGTGGCTTTGCGGAATTAGATGGACAAACAGTAATGTTTATTGGTCAGCAAAAAGGAATTAACACAAAAATGCGGCAGCACCGCAATTTTGGAATGGCAAATCCCGAGGGTTATCGCAAGGCATTGCGTTTGATGAAGCTTGCGGAAAAATTTAATAAACCTATTATCACGTTAATTGATACGCCCGGTGCATTTCCCGGTGAGGAAGCTGAAGAACGTGGGCAGGGTGAAGCTATTGCCCGTAATATTTATGAAATGATTCGGCTGAAAGTGCCTGTGATTTGCGCTATCATTGGTGAAGGTGCCAGCGGCGGAGCCTTGGGAATTGGCGTAGGGGATAAAATATTAATGATGGAAAACACTTGGTACACTGTTATTTCGCCCGAAAATTGCAGCGCTATTCTCTGGCGCTCATGGGATAAAAAAGTAGTAGCGGCGGAGCAGTTACGGCTTACGGCTATTGACATGAAAGGCTTTGGACTGATTGATGAAATTGTTCCTGAACCCATTGGCGGTGCACATTGGGATTACAATGAAGCAGCGGCTATTCTCAAAAAATATATTCTTGAGGCACTTGAAGAAGTAAAAAAAATACCTGTTGAAGAACACATGCAGTATCGCATAAATAAATTTAGTAAAATGGGTTTCTGGGATGAGATCGATACAGAAAAAAGTGAAGATTAATTTTATGAGCCAGACTAAGAATATGAATTGGGCTTCCGTTGCGTCGCACTCTTGTACGTCATAGCTTTCTTCAACTGCCGTGTCTGTAGTAAAGTTTGTCAGCAAGGGCATATTAAATACAACAAATAATTTCAACAATAAATCTTAAGCTGAAATCGTAAATCATAAATCTAAAATCAAAATGTCTCTTCAAAATAAATTACAGGGAACCGGTGTAGCAGTGATTACGCCGTTTACATCAAATGGTGACATTGACTTTGATGCCTTAGAAAAAGTAATCAACCATGTCATTGATGGCGGTGTAGAATATCTTGTCACTTTGGGAACAACAGGTGAAACACCTACGCTGGATAAATTTGAAAAAACAGATTTAATAAAACTTACTTACAAAATTGTAAATAAACGGGTACCCGTTGTGGTGGGAGTTGGAGGAAACAATACTAAAGAACTTTTGGAAGAACTTGAAACATTTCCCTTAGATAGCGCTGCTGCAGTATTAAGCACTTCACCCTATTACAGCAAGCCTTCGCAAGAAGGTTTATACCAGCATTATAAAACTTTGGCCCATGCTTCACCCAAACCTATTCTTTTATACAATGTCCCCGGGAGAACGGGAAGAAATATAAATGCTTCAACCACCATCCGTTTGGCAAAAGAAGTTGAAAATATTGCCGGCATAAAAGAAGCAAGTGGTGACATGGCACAATGCATGCAAATACTTCGAGATAAACCCGAAGACTTTCTGGTAGTAAGTGGCGATGATGCATTGGCATTGCCACAAATTGCCTGTGGAATGGAAGGCATAATAAGTGTTGCTGCCAATGCTTATCCAAAAGAATTTTCAAAGATGATACGCTTGTGTTTAAAAGGAGATTTCACAAAAGCAAAAACTATCAACGATAAATTGATCGAAGCATACGAATTGATGTTTGCAGAAAATAATCCTGCCGGTGTAAAAGCATTTATGGCTGAAATGGGATTGATTAAAAATAATCTTCGCTTACCATTAGTGCCTTTAAGTGAAAGCTTGTTTATCAAAGTAAAAAATTATATGCGTCAGGAGATGCTAATTGCATCTTGATAAATTTATTAGTTTTTCGAATCACCACTGCATGAGATTAATGTTTCGGCAGTGGTGAATTTGTTTAATAGAATTACAAAGTATACAACCACTTACTAAGAGTTGTACAGGCAATGAAGGTTAGATAGATTACTCCTGCGTCGGAATGACAAGCTGAAGAAAAACTCAAGCTTGTCATGTCGAAGAATGAGACATCTGCTTTTATTTAATTCAATAGAATTACAAAGCGTTGAAGAGTGCGGCGCAAGAAAAGCATCATTCATATTCTTCACCCTCGCTCATAAAAAAGTTAATCCTCTCTTTACAGATTATTGCGTTTGTTAAGTTTTGTATTTTCACCACATGAAGAAATTTTTTTTATTGCTTGTCTGCAGCTTTATTTATTCATTTCTGTTTGCACAATATACGCTCCGCGTAATTGTTGATAGTGCATCTACACGAAAGCTTGAAGACATTTATGTGGCAGGTAATTTCAATAACTGGAATCCGCATGATTATAATTATAAAATGAAACCTTTTGGCGGAACGAGAAGGGTGTTTGTTTTTAAAAATATTTCCGCGGGCAAATACGAATTTAAATTTACACGTGGCGCCTGGGAAAAGGTTGAAACAACGGCAACGGGTGAAGATGTTACGGATCATACAATAGATATAAGCACTGATACATCGTTGAATTTTACAATTGCAGGATGGCATGATGATTATCCTGATAAGCCAAAATCTAATACTGCCACAGTCCAGGTACAAATTCTTGATACAGCATTTTATATTCCTCAGTTAAACCGTTACAGAAGAATATGGATTTATCTTCCCAAAACTTATAACTATACAAAAGGGAAATATTATCCCGTGTTGTATATGCACGACGGACAAAATTTATTCAATGAGCAAACAGCGCCTTTTGGTGAGTGGGGAATAGATGAATGTCTTGATACTTTGCAAACGCAATTGAATAAAGAATGTATTGTTGTGGGAATAGATAATGGTGGGGAACATAGAGTAACAGAATATAATCCTTATGATAATGAAAAATATGGAAGGGGTGAGGGCAACCAGTATGTTGATTTTATTGCGCAAACGCTAAAACCATTTATTGACAAGCATTTCAGAACATTGAAAGATGCACCAAATACTTTTATTGCAGGAAGCAGCATGGGCGGATTAATATCTTTATATGCTGTTGTAAAGTATCCGGATGTATTTGGCGTTGCCGGTATTTTTTCACCGTCTTTCTCGCTGGTTCCACAATTTTACGGTGACGTACAAAAAGTGACATGGAAAGGTCTTCATCGCTTTTTCTTTTATGCAGGTTCAAAAGAGAGTGAATCAATGGTAAGCGATATGAAGGAAATGGAAGGTGTTTTGTATAAAAGCAATAAAAATATTCAAACACGTGAAGTAATATTTCCTTTAGGCCAGCACAATGAAAGTTACTGGCGAAAAACATTTCCTGATTTTTATAAATGGCTGATGCAACCTTGATTAAGTAATGAGCGTGAACCTCTAAATTTATTTTAGCTTGAATTTTCTTTGATTACTTGTATTGTTCCCACAATTCTATAAACTCATCTAATTTAATTCGAGGTCCTCTCTTATGATTTTTCTGAGCAAGCCTTTGGGGAGGTCATTATTTTTATGTAAAGGAACTGTGTTACTCTTCCATCACTGTGTTTCATTCTATGATGTGAACCATTGATTCTAATTAAAACGAATCCGATATTTTCCAAAAACTTAATAAATTCTTTGCCTGTTATTGCTGGAAGGGTATGTGACATAAAGAATGTTACCGTGTAATTTCCAACTCCCGAAATCCGATGAATTTGTTAGATATATCTATCTGCTGTTCTTCTAAACATACCTCAACTACTTCTCTTAAGTTTTTCATCGCTTCTTCAATAGTGCTGCCATAGGAATGACATCCTTTAAAGGCAGGACAGGATACAATATAAACATTATCTTCATCCTGTTCAATAATTACCGGTAAATGAAGATTTTCTTTTGTCATTATAATTTTTGTTAAATGCAATTTAAATAAAAATGATTAATCGTCTAAAAACTAATCTTTTAAAAGATCTATTTTAAAATACTGAATAACCCAATACTAATTTCTTTTATAAAAGATAAGTAGCGCCCTCTATTGCCAGTTGTGTATCAGGAAATACTTCCATAGTTTCATCAAGAAAATCATCAAGCAATTCATACTTGCTGCTGAAGTGACCAATCAATAATTTTTTTGCTTTGGCAAGCAAAGCAATATTTGCTGCCTGTGTTGTAGTAGAATGAAAACGGCTTGCAGCTCTCTCTTCAAGGTCTTTAAGGTAAGTAGTTTCATGGTATAGCATGGTAGCCTCATTTAGTTTGTTTACTATATTTTCATTGTAAATAGTATCGCCACAAAAGGCATAGCTTCTTGGCGGTGTGGCAGGTATTGTAACAGTTTCATTCTTTATTACTTCTCCGCTTTCAGTTATATAATCTTCACCCTCTTTTAGTTTTTCATAGTAAAGGGGAGGTATATCATAATGTATAATTTTGTCTTTATCTATCCTTCTTGGTTTCTTCTTTTCACGAATAATAAATCCCCAGCACTCTATGCGATGATATACTTTAAAACACTCTACACTAAATTTATTTTCATCAACAATTACTCCTTCATTTTTTAATGGATGAAAATGAAGCGTAAATGGAAACTGTGTATCAGCTATTGAAAAAAGCAGGTCAAGTATTTTTTTCAAAGGTTCAGGGGCATGAAGATGCAAATCATGTTCGCGACTCATTAATCCAAAACTTGTGAGTAAACCTGGTAAACCAAAATAATGATCACCATGTAAATGTGAAATAAAAATATGATTGATTCTGCTACGGCGTATTTTATACTTGCTCAATTGCAATTGTGTTCCTTCACCACAATCAATGAGGAATAATTGTTCATTCAATGTTATTACCTGTGCTGTTGGATGCCTGTCATAAGCAGGTAATGCTGAATTGTTTCCAAGTATCGTTACACCAAACATAGGATTTGAGCTTTATCAAATAAACTGCTAACATTAATTAGTCGTTGCATTGTATTCTGAAATGTGCAATTTGCATTTTTAAATACAAATAAACCATTTACGGCAAAGAATGTTTTGTAAATGAATTTAAATAATATTCTTCGTTTTTTCTCTCAGCGTTCATATTAAATACCAAAACTTAAATATTTTCGAAACTTATTGCTATGAAGCACTGCATTATTTTTGAAATAAATTAATCACTTGATTTATCCATCTGTTGCTGTTGTTATACTCAATTATAACGGAAGAAATTATCTTCAAAAATTTTTGCCGTCAGTATTAGCATCTGCTTATTCTAATAAACGAATAATTGTAGCTGACAATGCATCAACTGATGATTCGGTTAATGTTTTGAAGCAATTTGATTTAATAGAAGTTCTACTGCTGGACAAAAATTATGGATTCGCGGAAGGATATAATCAGGCTTTAAAAAGAGTGCAGGCTGATTATTTTGTGTTACTTAATTCTGATGTTGAAGTGACGCAGCATTGGATTGAACCCATTATAACTTTAATGGAGACAGATAAAATAATTGCAGCCTGCCAGCCTAAAATATTAACATACACACAAAAAAACCTTTTTGAGTATGCCGGTGCGTCAGGTGGATGGATTGATACACTAGGTTATCCATTTTCCCGTGGTCGTGTGTTTGATGTTTGTGAACAGGATGATGATCAGTATAATGATAACATTGAAGTGTTTTGGGCCTCAGGTGCGGCCATGTTTATACGTGCATCAGTATTCAATGAAATGAATGGCTTTGATGGTTTCTTTTTTGCGCACATGGAAGAAATTGATTTATGCTGGCGAATGCAGTTGGCTCGATATAAAATTATGTGTTGTCCTGCTTCTGTTGTTTATCATGTGGGGGGCGGCACTTTACCGAGAGGTGACACAAGAAAAATTTTCCTGAATTTCAGAAACAATCTTATCATGCTTTGTAAAAATCTTCAATGGCAAGAAAAAATATGGAAACTTCCTTTACGATTTTTTCTTGATATTTTATTTGCGTTTAAAGGTTTATTCTCTGGTTATGGTGCTTCTTTTATTGCTGTATTCAAGGCGTATCTTTCTGTTATAAAATGGAGCTTATCACGAAGAAATAAAAACGGGTTTAATAGAAAGCCTTTGAAAAGTATGCAGGGCGTATATAGCGGTTCCATTGTTTGGGCGTATTTTATAAAAAAGAAAAAACGCTTTTCTGAAATTGTAAAAAAGAACTTGTAATTATCAGTAGTTGCACCTTATTTTTGCACTGCAATTTTAAGATATGGCAAACGAATATGAAAGTTACAAAGAAAGAGATTTCGGATACAATTGGGTAACGTCCTCCCGTTTCCTGTTTTATATGCAGGTTTTTGTTGTTGTCGCTTTTTTAATAGGCGGCTGTTTTGAATTGTACCAGCATCGTTATAAAGGCAAGCCTGATGTGGAAGTGCCGGATAATACGCTCTATACGCCGAAATACAAGTAAATTTTGCAGAATAAAAATTTTGTGATTAAGGGCAGAATATTACTTTTGCACTCCCAAAATAAGCTCTTATAAAGCGTGCTGAGGTAGCTCATTTGGTAGAGCATCCCGCACATGCGGGACAGGGGTTGGGGGTGGTCGGTATAAGTTCTTCAACTTTCTGTTCAAAGGAAATTTATTAAATGCGGAAGTAGCTCATTTGGTAGAGCACAACCTTGCCAAGGTTGGGGTGGCCGGTTCGAGCCCGGTCTTCCGCTCTAGAAAATCCTCCGCCTCAGGTGGAGGATTTTTTTAATATTACTCCCGAAGAGTCGAGACATGCCCTGGTGGTGGAACTGGTAGACACGCAGGACTTAAAATCCTGTGGCCAGCAATGGCCGTGCGGGTTCAACTCCCGCCTGGGGCACAGAATCAATCACTTATGAAAGTTGCGTTAAGCAACTTTTTCGTTTTTTATAAATTTGCAAACAATTTGCAAACATTTATACTCAATTGATTTTCCTGCAATTTTTTCTGGGAAGTAAAGAACTTTCGTTTCAAAATTATTAAATGATTTGAATTAGTGAAGGATTTAATGTTTCAGTTTTAATAGTTGAAATATCGAGTCTCGTTATCCCTTCGGGATTAATTATTTACCATTAACCTTTTTCTTTAATTCCTTGGTTTCTCTTTCTTTTCACCAGCAAGACGAAACATCTTCGTTTGTTCCACAAGTCGTTCTTCTTCCTGAACAACCCATTTTTGCATATGCTGCGCGTCAAGACTATACAAGCTATCCGCATGATAAAGCAATTTCAACAAACCTCCTCCGGCAGTCACCTTCAACGCCCTATATTTAATATCATTCGCCTCAAATTGCTTCTTTTCTTGAGTTGCATTCATCCATTGCCATAAGAAAAATACAGAACCTAAAAATAAAATAATGGCAATCCATATTCCTTTGTGTAGATGATGTTTGTGTTCTACGCGGTTTTGTAATGGTTGCTCTAATTTTTTCCCTATTGCTTCTATCTTTAACTTCAACTCACTCATCTTTTCTTGCATCAGTAAAAATTGTTCAATCATTTTTTTTAGGTCTGCACGTATGCCCTGTAGCTGCCCAGCCCATTGATTTTGATTTGTCTCGTCTTTATCCGCTATACCTTGTTTTAACAGGGACTCAATCATTCTTAGTTTTTCCAATATTGATTGCAATAAGAGTTCGCTCATGACTTTTTATTTTGAGTTTAATGTAATCGCAAAAAATGTTTCTTTTTTCTTCGTTGCCTGAGGAGTTCACGTGGCATTTGTTCATCCATTTTCTCGGGCTTCATTAATTCTTCCAGCAATGAATTTTTCTGATGCAATTCTTTGCTTATAGCTTCTTGTAATGTCTCCGTTGGATTGTTATCACCAGTAGTTTTTGATACAGGTTGTAATTCTATTTTTTGTTGCTGTTCTATGGTTCTTTGGAGGTTCTTTAAAGAAAGATTTCTGTCTATTTCACTACCCTTATATTTGTATTCTCCTATCCTAAAACTAATGCCCTGTAGTTCTTCTGTTTGGCCTTTGTATTTATAGAGCGTTTCTATTCCCTCTTTTTGTAATTGATTTCTTAAATCATCAAGGGTTTTACAGAGGCGTAATCTTTCTAAGATTGCCTGGTAAATAATATAACGGTTTGCTTCTTTTTCATTGAGACGTTCCAGATGAGTAAGACTTAGGTCTTTTGATAAGGCTTGTTTTAATTCATGTTTTAAAGTAAGTTTCTGAGCAATCTTTTTTCCCTTTAATCCTATCCAGTTATCCTTTATAGTTTCTCCATTATTATTTACCCGATTGGCAATAACGTGCAGGTGAAGATGATCCCTATCTGTATGTTTGGTTATTACATATTGGGTATTTGTTATCCCCATTTCACTTAAATATTCTTTCGTTATTTTTATCATTTTGACATCATCAATTTTTTCACCCGGATAAAAGCTTAAGATGCCATGAAAAACCGCCTTCTTTAATGATGGTCTTAAGTTCCTTTGCATATCAAAATCCTGAGCCATGAATTTATAGTTGTGGGTTCTCACTCCTTCGCCGCCTAAAACCAATGCTCTTTTCTCATCTTCACAGATGTATTTACAAGCGCCATAAAAAAATTTTCCGATAATCACTTTGCTTATCACTTTTTACCTCCTTAGTTTTTCTAAAACATCATCAAATATCTCCCTGTAGTTTTCAAAAAGAAGTACTGCTGTTAAAATCCCTTCCTGATGTGCTCTTTTTGTAAGCTGATTTAAGTTCTCGGACATACCACTTAGCTGCCTGTAAAAATGTCTTTCTTCTTCAGTTGTTCTTGCTATCACTTCACCCTTTAAAGCCATTTGTCTTATATAAGTTGTAACACGCATTCCTGCTTTCGCAGCTTTTTCTTTTAGAGTAGAGTACTCACTTTTGGTAAATCTTATTCCTGTTGCCGATTCTCTTTTTTCATCCTTTTTTGGACGTCCTCCGCGATATCTTTTTTCACTTTCCATTATCTTCAAAAATTTCTTTTGCGACCAACGGGATGCAAAAGCGAGCTGGAGTTTTTGTGCAACAAAAACACCGCTCGCTAATTAAAAAAGACGTTTTATAAGTGTCTGCTTTGGGATTGCTTTAATTTTTCCATTTTACCGATGTTCATTACCCAATCATTTAAATCTTTATATCCCTTGTAAAGACTGCTTTCATCAATTACTTTTTGAGATCGCTCCAAAGCAAGTTTTGTATATTTTCTTCCTGCCTCATCCCGGTCTAAATACAGATGAATCTTATCATGTTTTTCCATTAAAAGAAGACTTCTTTCAAAAAAAGAAAGGGAGTTTAAGACAAGAAAGTTTGTCAGTTTTTGTTCCTGATTTTGATTAATAGTTTGATAACTCAAGAAGTCAAAAAAACCTTCAAAAACTGTAATACTGTTTGCCTTTTTGTTGTTGAAATAGGAGACGTATTTTGGCGAAGAACTTCCTTTAAAATATTCGTTTCTTAGTTCATATCCGCTTGCTGTATTTTTAAATCCAATTGCTTTATAAATCCTGCCGTTTAACTCAAAAGAAACTTCACCGCAATACTTGTTTGCAACATGTTGATTTATCCTTCTTTTCTTTAAATATCGGCAAAGACAAAAGTCTGTGATGGGCTGCTTTGCAGCTATGATTTTGATAGCTGTTTCAGTGGCGTCACTGCCACCATTTACTAAGAGATTCTGCTGCCGGTTAAACGACATCTTTTCTGCATGATTTAAAACATTTTTTTGCTGGTGAAAAGAAGAAATTTTTTTGAGTGCTTCACTTATGTTGCAATGGAAATATTGAACAGCAAAATCAACTAAGTTTCCGCCTTTGCCAAGACCATGATTATACCAGACATTTTTCTGACTGTTTACTTTAAATGAAGCTTCTTTTTCATTCCTGAAAGGGGATAGATACCAGTAGTCATTATTCCTGATTTTTTCTGGGTGATACCCGAGGGAATAGAGGTAATCAACCAGGTCAATTTGATTGGCTTTCTCACAATTCATAACACACAATTTTTTTTTCTGGATAAATTATTCTTTGGCTGAAGCAGTTTGTTCTGTTTGAAGGACAATGGCTTCGATATCAATTCTCGAAAAGTATCTTCGGGATTTGATCTTGAAGCTCTTTAGCTTTTTTTGTTTGAGCCATTCGTAAAGAGTGGGTTTTGATACCTGAAAAATTGCACAAACTTCTGCAGGTTTTAATAATGCTTTTTCAGGAAGATGGGAAACAGGAGGAAATGCAGTTTGCTGGTTTAATTTTTCATTTACCACTTCCTCGATAGTTGTTCTGATTTGTTTCCAAAACTCCGCTGGAGCCATTGGAAACAGCATAGGTGTCTCATTCATACTTTTTCACATTTATCTTTTACACGAGTTAGAGAATACCTGTTAGTTGGTCTTAAAGAAAGACAAAGTGAAATTAATGGAAAAGAGTGTTTATAACAAGAGGCACAGAATTGCCTTTAACAACTAATGATTCAAACTTATACAAATTGAATAAAGAAGCGTAAAGAGAAATTAAGTTTGACAGGTTTTGATATGTTTTAAGAAAGAAAAAAAATTGAAGATTTAACAATTGCAGATTAATGAAGCGAAATGCAGTAGAGCTCTTGCAAATAGTTTTTTGATAAATGACTCTACTAAGCCCGCAATAAAAAAATGAAAAGCACTTGTCCAAAAAAACTTATTTCTTTCCTTCCAATATAGATTGTAATAATTCTATTTTCTCCTTTTGCACCTGTAATAACCGTTCATATAATTTTTTATTTTCTTCGAGTGCTTCTATCCATTTTTCAATCGGGTTTACATTAAACGTACAAAGGCGTGAGAACGAATAATCATGAGTATTAAAAGTAGTTGCTATAATATTTATAGCCGCATCCTCATCAAAATTCTTAATTGCTTCTACCGGCACTTTCAATGCCTTTGCTACTGCTTCCAAGAGTTGCGGTTCAATGATCTCTTTTTGTTCCAGCAACGAAATTTTTTGCTGGTTGATACCCAACTCATTGGCAAGCGCATCCTGCTTAATTCCCAACATTTCCCGTATGCGTTTAATATTTCTTCCTTCGTGAACAGTGTTTACCATATTGCTATTAATGAAAACAAATGTATTAAATATTATCCTGTAAAATACATAGCTGTGGGGAATAAAATACACCAATGAAATGTAGCATACAAAATTTGCCTTTTATTATTTGGCACCCTAAATCAAAATAAATATGAAAAAAACATTCGCGGCAATCCTGGCGCTGGTAGCGTTCAGTTGCCAAAAAGAAAATCTTCGGGAACAAAAAACAATTAGTTCCTCTTCCTCGTCAAATGTCTTTTACTACACAGCACTGGCAAAAGACACAAACTTTATCGCTTTGGTTCGAATTTCAGGACCAATTATTCTAAAAGGGAATAGTTATTTAATAGGGTTGCCTCAACCGACATTCCCCGAAGTAAGCGATGGTCATCTTATGTATAAAGAACTTAAAACGGTTTACAGTAAGATGGGTTTTAAAGATTCTGCCTCATGCGCTACGTGGTTCAAAGAAGCATATCGTCGCGGTAAAGCAGTGTATAATCGGTTCCCTAATGCAACCCTTTACGACTATCAAGTTGCATACACTTTGGTCCGATCATCAACACCTACAAGTAGTGTGATAGACCCTTCCTGTTCAGATGAGGCTACGGGAGCTTTTATAGGAAACGTGGCCAAGTGTGCGGCTCTTGCA
>WNGE01004245.1_pt1 | contig 19141 bp, 24 predicted proteins | sample 5400651 | NCBI WGS metagenome assembly WNGE01 (sample SAMN13153370, study PRJNA577476) | soil metagenome | isolation source: 60 cm soil or saprolite under grassland replicate 2 | place: USA:California | collected 2016-06-15
CGTGAAGTTGCCAAAGGAAGAAGACCCGCGCCGGCCGGTCGCGACATATGACCGGTTCCTGAAGCTCAGGGAAGCCGTCCAGAAAATGGCGGCAACGGCGCCGCAAAAGCGCGGGCGCGAGCGTTGGAAGCGCTGGGAATTGGCGCTCGTGCTGGCGGAAGCGACCGGGGCGCGCATCGGGGCGATCAGCGGTCTCCGTTGGTCGGACATCAGCTTCGACCCGCCTGAAATCAAGTTCAAGGCGGAGTTCGACAAACGGGGCCGAGATCGGGTGGTCCCAATCCCCGAAGCGCTGGCCGAAGAACTTCGCGGCTTCAAAGTGAAGTTCGCCGCTGTTGGTGACGGGTGGCTGTTCCCGTGCGCCGACAAAGACGATCACTGGCCCCGGGAGATCTTCGGCGAGCTGTACGATCGCGTGGAGCGGCATGCAGGTCTGCCGCATCTGAAGGGCGGTCGCTTCCATCCGTTCAGGAGAAAGTGGGCGACCGAGCGAAAGAACATGTCGGTCGTGGACGTGATGGCGGCTGGCGGGTGGAAGGACACGCAGACGCTGCTGAGCTGCTATCAGTTGGCGACGCCGGACGGCATGCTCGAGGTGATGAGCACGCCCGTGAAACTCCGGGACAGGAAAGTCAGCAGCAAGTAATGCGGAGAGATTTCGGGAGGGGCAGCGGCGTGAACGCTTGTAAAACGCTTGTAGGCCCCAAAAACGCATGAAGCGCGACACGGATGAACTCCGCATCGCGCTTCGAGTTGCCCCTCCTGGGATCGAACCAGGACTCTCCTGATCCAGAGTCAGGCGTGTTGCCAATTACACCAAGGGGCAGTTTTTAATGGAGCTGAGGGGGCTCGAACCCCTGACCTCCTGGGTGCGATCCAGGCGCTCTCCCAGCTGAGCTACAGCCCCGTGAGGGCCCGGAAAATAACCCCGCGCCGTCTATTCTCCAAGCAACGTTTAACGGGTTAACGCCTTTCTCATGTTGTTGATCAGCCCGTCGAACATGCGGCGCGCGTTACGCCGGCGGTAGAACTGACCGTTGAGCCAGGAGCGAAAGCCCGACGGCTGCCAGATGTGCTTAAGTGAGAGCCTGGTCGATCCGCCCTCGAAGCGCAGGCCGAAGAACGTCTTGGAGCCCACGCGATGGTAAATCTCTACCCACCCGAACGTGTGCGGCGCCGAAAAGTCGATGATCTCGATGACCGCTTCGTGCTGGGTGGTGGCGCGCTGGAAGGTGACCTTGTAGCGGGCGCCCTTGCCTACTCTATCCTGAGTCGTCGCTTTGACGGCGATACAGCGTGGCAACCACTCGGGCATTCGCATCGGGTCGGCAATCAGCGCGAAGACCCTCTCGATCCCTGCCGGTATGCTGGCCGAGTACGTGAATGACACCGGTCCCATGGGGCGGGGAATATACTACGCAGTCACCGCCGCTGTTTCACTCGGCAAACGGGACGTCGACTTCCAATCCGTCTTTCGCGACACTCGCGTTGGGAAACACTTCGCGGGCTTCCTTCACGAGCTCATCGGCACTGATCGAGTAGCGCGCTGAAACGTGCGACAACAGCAGACGCTTTGCGCCCGCGGCCAGCGCAACCTGCGCCGCTTCCTTCGCGGTCGAATGCCCGGTGTCGCGGGCGCGGTCGCGCTCTTCCTCGCCGAACGTTGCCTCGTGAATCAGCAGATCCGCGCCCTGCGCAGCATCAACGGTTGTGGCGCATGGTCTCGTGTCACCCGTGAATGCGACTAACCGTCCCGGACGCGCCGGGCCGACAAAGCCGTCTGCCGTCAGCCGTCTGCCGTCGGCCAGCTCAATCGTCTCGCCTTTCGAGAGCTTGCCCCACATTGGTCCTTCGGGAATGCCGGCGGCTTTGGCCTTCTCGACGTCAAAGCGCCCGCGCCGTACGTGCTCCTTCAGGATGTACCCGAGTGACGGACCGCCACCGTGCTCGGTGGGAAAGGCGCAGATGTCGTAGCCGTCGCGCTTCCCCACGACGTCGCCGGCCTTCACCTCGTTGATCTCGACCGGAAACGGGACGCGCTCGACACCCAGCTGCATCGCGGTGCTGAGGACCTTCTTGGCCCCTTTGGGTCCGTGCAGGAACAGCGGCTCCGGCCGGCCCTGCAGGCCGAGCGTCCGGATCAAGCCGATGACGCCGAGAAAATGATCGGCGTGAAAATGGGTAAAGAAGATTTCGCTCAGCGCGAAGCTCACGCCGTAGCGCATCATCTGGCGCTGGGTGCCTTCGCCGCACTCGAACAGGAGCGTCTCGCCCTCGCGGTGAATGGCGAGGCCACTGACGTTCCGTTCGACTGTTGGCCTGGCGGCGGAGGTGCCGAGGAAGGTGACGGTTAGAACAGCTTTACCCTTATAAGCCCCGGCTTCATGTACTTGTCCGGGTGCTCCTGGAGATCGGTGAGCAGCTTCGTCAGCGAGACCGAGAGCTCGTGCAGGTCATGATACATCGTCGTATCGGACGCCATCCTGCCCAGCGTTCCTTCGCCGCGATTCATCCGGCTGAGCAGCGTGTCGAGCGCCGCGGTCGTATGCCCGAGGTGCTCGGTGAGTCGCGCGAGATTCTTGGAGATCGAATCGACGTTGGCGCCCGTCCCCGAGCCGAGCATCGAGTCCACGCGCTGCATCACGTGCTCGGTTGCCTGCAGCGTCCGCGTCGTCTGCTTGATGAACGGCCCCTCCGGCATGTCCGAGAGGGTGGTCATCGCATGCTGAACGTATTGTGAATGTCTTCACCCAGCCGGTCGGACACGATATTCGCCGCATTCTGCATCAGCTCGTTGGCGCGGTTGGCGACGCCCTGCGCCACACCGGCGATGTCGGGCGCACTCGTCCCCGCGATGCTGCGCCCGCTCGCCAGCATCTCGTCGCGCGCGCCGGGGTTGTAGTCGATGAACTTGGCGCCGAACAGGTCCAACGCGGCGACGGCGGCGCTCGCGTCGATATGCGGCGACACGTCCTTCGACAGCTCGAGCGTGACGCGCACGCTCTTGACGCGCTCGAGCCCCACACGCGCGACCCTGCCCTTCTTCACGCCGGAGACGAGGACGGGATCGCCCTGCTTCAGCCCGTTGACGTTCTCGAATATCACGTCGATGGTGATACCGCCGGCGCGCAACGACCGCCCCGTCAGGTAGAACATCCCGACGAGGAAGACTGCGACTCCGACCAGCACGATCGCCCCGACTCCGACTTCCTGCTTGTAGGTGAGGTCCATTAGCGCCCGCCTATCCGCCTTTCCCTTGTCGGGACCTCGTTCGCCTGGATCACTGCCATCTCGAGGTCGCGCTCCAGGAATTGCTGCACGACCGGGTCCTGCGACGCGATGATCTCTTCAGCGGTGCCGACGGCACGAATCTTCGCCTGCGCGAGCAGCGCGATCCGGTCGGCGACGCGAAACGCGCCGCGCACGTCGTGCGTCACGACGACGCTCGTCACCCCGATTTCCTGCTGCAGCCGCTCGATCAAAGAATCGATGACATCGGCGTTGACCGGATCGAGACCGGAGGTCGGCTCGTCGTAGAGCAAATATGTAGGTTTCCCGGCGATCGCACGGGAAATGCCCACCCGTTTGCGCATCCCGCCCGACAGCTCTGATGGAAACTTGCGGCCCACGTCTTCATTCAGGTTCACGAGCCGCAAGCACTCCCTGACCCGCTTCGCGCAGTAGTCCCTGTCGGCGTACTGCTCCTCGTCGGTGATGCCGAGCCGGATGTTCTCGAACACGTCCATCGAATCGAACAGCGCGCCGTTCTGAAAGACGTAGCCGATGCGGCTGCGCAGGAGCGCCAGCGCTTTGCGCCCCAGCAACGGCACCTGCTGCGCGTCGACCCACACCTCGCCCGAATCGGGCTTGATCAGGCCGATGATGTGCTTGAGCAGCACGCTCTTGCCCACGCCCGAGGGGCCGAGCAGCGCGACCGTTTCGCCCTCGGCCACGAAGAAGTCGACGCCGTCGAGCACGACGTTGTCCACGAAGCGCTTGGAGACGTGCTTGAGCTCGATGCTCACTTCGCCGTCCCCAGGATGAGCTTCGTGAGAATCGTATCGAGCATCAGCACGGTGACGGATGCCGCCACCACGGCCTGCGTGGTCGCCCGGCCGACGCCCTCGGCGCCCTGCTGCGTGTTGAACCCGATGTAGCAGGGAATGACCGTGACCGCGCTGGCGAACGCGTACGACTTGATGAGCGAGTACCACAAGTCGAGTGGCCGGAAGAAATAGCGCGAGCCGAACTCGAAGTCGGCGTAGGTCAGGCCCAAGGAGGACCGGGCCGTGAGGTACCCCACCACGATGCCGAACGCGTTGGCCAGCATCACGAGCGCCGGGATCGCGATCAGGCCCGCCAGTATCCGGGGCAGCAGCAGGTGGGTCACCGGGGAGCGGCCGAGGCTCTCCAGCGCATCGATCTGCTCGGTCACCCGCATGCTCCCCAGCTCGGCGGCGTAGCGCGCGCCGATCCGGCCCGCCAGGATGAGGCCGGTGAGCACGGGGCCGAGCTCGAGAATCATCGATTCCGAGATGATGCCGCCGGCGACGTAGAGCGGAAGCTGGCCGGTGAACTGGTACCCGGCCTGGAGGCTGGTCACGGCACCGGCGAACCCGGCCACCAGCAACACGATAAAGAGGCTGCCGTATCCGACACCCAGGGTCTGCTCGAACGTGCGAGGGACCCAGACGCGCCACTCGAGGATCCCCCGAACGAGATCCAAGATCATGAAGAAGAAGCGCCCGGCGTGGCTGGCGCTGCGCAAGGACCACCGCCCGACATATCGCCGCAGGTCGAGGGCGGCAGTGAATGCTCTCATGGGCCTGTATCTTGTGTGGCTATGACCTTCACGCGCAAGCTTTTAGCCTGGTACAAGCGCAACGCACGCGTCCTTCCCTGGCGTCAGACGCGCAATCCGTATGCCATCCTCGTGTCGGAGTTCATGCTGCAGCAGACGCAGGTCAGCAGGGTTTTGGACTACTATCCGCGGTTTCTGAAGCGATTCCCCACCATCGCCTCGCTCGCGCGCTCGAAACCGAAAGCCGTCATGGAAGCCTGGGACGGCCTGGGCTACTACGCGCGAGCGCGGAACCTGCATACGCTGGCACGGGAAGTCACACGTCGGCACAACGGCACGCTACCCAATACGCCCGAGGAATTACGGACACTACCAGGTGTCGGACAGTACACAGCCGGCGCCGTCGCATGTTTTGCGTATGAAAAAGCCGTGCCCGCAGTGGACACGAACGTGAACAGGGTACTCTCCCGAGCGTTCGGCACGAAGGATGTATGGGACCTCGCCGAGTCGCTCGTTCCGAAGAATGGAGAACGAGCGTGGAGATTCAATCAGGCACTGATGGAGCTGGGAGCGCTCGTGTGTACGGCACGCAAACCGAAGTGTCCCGAGTGCCCGGTTAGGAGCGATTGTGTAGCAGTTCGGAAAGTGGTGCGAATTCGTAACCCGCGCTCCGCGCATCCGCGATGATACCAGGTAGGGCATCCGCCGTCTGCATCCGATCTCCTTCAGGATCGTAGCCATCTCCGTCATGTAGCAGGACGATAGCTCCAGGCCGTAGTCTCGTGCGCACGCGTCTTCTGATCTCCTCCACGCCTGGCCTGGCGGTGTCGAACACGCCGAAGGTCCACCCGAACACCGTATACGACATATCCACGATTATGGATATGAGGAATGGACTCCTATACCCGTGCGGCGCCCGAAATGCGCGCGGGGCGACCCCGATTGTCGACTCGATGGTTTCGTGCGTTTTTTTGAGCTGGGTTCGGATTGTTTTGGGACCGGCGAAGTGCAGTTTGACGTGATTGTAGGTGTGGTTGCCCACCGTATGCCCTGCCCGAGCAACGCGGCGCGCGAGCTCGGGAAAACGCCGCACATGATCTCCAACCATGAAAAAGGCCGCGGGCACGCGCTCGATGGCGAGCGTCTCGAGAATCGCGTCAGTCGCCCGCTCGTTCGGCCCGTCGTCGAACGTGAGATAGATGCGCCGCCGCTTCGGGCCTCGCTCGACAGAGGGACCGAAGAGCAGATCCATCCCCATCATCCGGTCACCCGCCGGTACACGGCCACCACGCGCTGCGTCACGAGCGGCCACGCATGCCGCTCGGCGACTTTGCGGCCCTGCTGAGCCATTGCCGCGCGCCGCGCCCCATCGTCGATCAGCGAATTCACCGCTTCGCCCCACGCCGCGGCGTCGCCGGGCGGTGCGAAGACTGCCTGCGACTGTGCGGCAACATCGCGGAACGCTGGAAGGTCGGTGGCAACGAGCGGCGTCCCGCACGCCATCGCCTCGAGCAGCGTCACGCCAAACGATGCCCGTCTTGTCGGACACATGTACACGTCCGCGTCGCAGTAGTAGGCGGGGCGATCACCGTTGGCATAGCCGGCGAAATGCACGGTCGACCCCAGCGGCCTGGCCACCCGTTCCATGCGCGAGCGCCATGGCCCGTCACCGACGACGGTCAGCCGGGCGCCGGGATGGCGCTCGAGAATGCGTGGCATCGCAGCAAGGACGGTCCCGAGGTCGTTGCGGGGCTCGATGCGTCCCAGCCACAAGAGGTTGGGACCGCGCCCAGCGCCCCGTCCGCCATTGCCTTGCGCGAGCCCCGGCCGGAAGAACGTCGTGTCGACGCCGTTCGGAATGATTTCCCACGGCGCCGTGAAATAGCGGGCCATCGCTTCCCGTGCCGCGCTGCTGACGGCGATTGTCGCCGCGTGGCGGTCGAGCATCCGCTGGAACGGCGCCCGCAACACCCGATATCCGAGCGAATCGGGGAACCAGGTGTGGAACGTCGCGACGACCGGAATCCCGGCGCGCCAGGCAGCCCGCGGCGCCACGAGTCCCAGCGTGGGACTCAAACCGCCATGGACGTGCACGACGTCGAAGCGTTCCTTGCGAAACAGCGCTTCGAGCCGGGCCGTGAGCCGCCACCCGACCGTGATCCGCGCGACGCCGCCGTTCGCATAGATCACGAGGCTCGTGCCCACGCGCCGCACGTTCGGCGGGTCGACCGTGCCGTTCATGCGCATGTGAGAAGTCACGATCGTCGCGTGATGCCCCAGGGCCTCGAGCTCCCTGGCGAGATGGTGCACGTGCTCCGGCACGCCGCCGAGCTGCGGGTAGTAGTCCTCCGCGACGAGTGCGACGCGCAGTGGAGTCATCGTGCCCGTTGCGCGAGCTGTACGACCGCGGTCACGACGGCCGCAGGCCGCTCTTCCTGGAGGTAGTGCCCTGCCCCGAGCTGGCTGTCTACGGTGAACGAGAGGATCGCCCTGTGCATCAGGGCGACCTCTTGGGGCGGCACGTCGCCGTCGTGGTGGGCAGTTCCGACCACGAGCGTGACCGGACATGCGATGTTGCCGAGCCTAGGGGCCAGCTTGGCCGGCTCGTGCGCGTGCGACATCGCCAGGAAGGTCTTGAGTGTCGCGTCGAAATCCCGCGCCTCGCCCAGCGTGTAGCTCATCACGACGCCGTCAGTCACCCACGAGCGGTCGCCCGAAGAATCGAGCAGCATGCCGCGGATCTTCCGGCGCACGAGACTGATTCCGCCGAGCAGCTTGACCCACGGCAGGTAGCGCATCCCGCTGCGGAACATGGGGGTCGTCGCTTCTTCCGTGGGTCCGCCCTCGAGCGACACGATGCCTCTCACCAGGTCGGGTCTGTCGACCGCAAGCCGAAACGCGATGGCAGCGCCGAGCGAGTGTGCGAGCACGAGCACCGGCCCCGAGTGCAGCGAATCGAGCACGGCGGCGAGACGATGCGATTGGGCGGCGAGAGAGTAATCGGCCTTCGGCGGCCGGCTCGAGAACCCCGTGCCCAGCGGCTCGATCACGATGGGGCGAAACCCCTGCGCCGCGAGGAGCGGGATGACTTTCCGGAATGTGAACGACGCGCCGAACAATCCGGGCACGACGGCGATGGGGCGCCCGGTGCCGGCCCAGGCCTCGACGTGCATCGTTTCCGCCGGCGCCACGACGACGTACGGATGTTGGAATGCGAGCACTAGGGCGTCTCGAGGCGAGCCGCGGCGCGCGAGGCGACGGTGTTCAGATCGCCGCCGAGTGCATCCATCTCGCTTTGAAAGCGGCAGTCGATGATCAACAGGCCCACGACGTACGCGGCCAGATTGACCAGAAAAACGATCGAGAAGATCAGCGGATAGGGCACCCAGATCCCGAAATACAGCGCAAAGCGCTTCATGCCGGGATCGAGCTTCGAGCGATCGACGATCGTGGTGAGCAGCAGCACGGCCACCGACGCGAGCAGCGCCAGCCGCAGCGACACGAGCCCGCCCACGGCACAGCCGAGAAAGATCACGATCTCCGCCGCCCGGTCGAGCCGCGTGTCGAGCCGATGGCCGGCCTCGGAGACGAGCCCGAACTGGCGCGCGATGCCGCCATCGAGTGCATCGAGGAGCTGCCCGATGGCCATGAGCACCAGCGCCGGAATGAGGCGACCGGTGGCGAAGCCGCCGGCGGCGGCGGCGCTCACCCAGAACGCCGCCCACGTCACCTGATCGGGCGAGAGCCCGAGCGTGACGTGCGCGAATCGCAGCACCGGGCGAATGCCGCGGTCTACAGCGGAGCCAAGAACAGGAGCAAATTCATACATAGGAGGACCACAATGAGAATGGCTTCCTTCGCTTTGTCGGAAACGCCGACCACAAACCCCTGCGTGACGAGCGGTGAATACGGATACCACGGCATTTTTTCGTACCCGACGCTGTAGTCCATCGCCAGGTGCACCAGAAAAAACAGCGCCGGCACCCACGTCCCCAGGAAAAAACACAGCGGAACAATCCAGAGCAGCGCGACGGGCTCCTGCAGCGACGTTCGCCAGTAGTATCCCCGTTCCTTCCTCAGCCCTGCTTTCCAAAAGAACGGAAGCTTGATGGCGTGGTCGATGTCCACGCCGACGCCGAAGACGTAGGCGAGGACGGCGTCACTCCCGGTGAGCTTCAGGACGCGAACGCCGAGCGTCGTCGCGAGCGCATGCGTGACGATGGTCATGAGCCAGGCGCCGCAGACGTCGCAGGCGCGGCAGACGCACCCGGCGACGCCCAGATGAGCAGCAGACCGGCGGCGATCCAGACGAAGTCGCGCACGCGGCCTACGATCGAGGTGTACAAGCCGAGCTGCGGATCGAGCCCGAACAGCTTGAAGAGCATATAAAACGCGCCCTCACGGGCGCCGATTTCGAAGGGTACCACGAACAGGACGTTCCCCGCGATCGCCTCCAGGCCGCCGATGCTGAACGCCTGCACGTAGCTGATCCGAAACCCGAGACTCGCGACGATCAGGACCAGCTCGAGCATGAAGATGCAGCGGCTCAGATACTCGAGCAGGATGGCCTGAACGAACCGGCCGGGATGCTGGTGATAGAACTCGGTGATCTGCCGATCGAGCTCGATGAACATCGCGCGCTTTGGCTCGAGCGCGGGGGCCAGACGGCGCAGGAGCGGGACTCGGCTCAACCAGTTCAGAATCCGCTCGAGCACACCGCTGCGATGCGCCGACATGAACAGCGCGATGATGCCCAGCAGCACCAGGCCCACGGCGCCCAGCGCGATGAAGACCGCGTCCGGCGTCGCCCGTGGCAGCAATGCGAATGCGAGCACGACGGCCGTGAGCCAGACGAGCACATACGTGAACGAGTGGAGCATCCGGTGCAGAATCACCGAGCCCGCGGCGCGCTGTTTGCCGAGCCAGGGCGCCAGGGCGGCGACGCGAAACGGCTCACCGCCCGCGTTGATGAGCGGCGTCAAGAAATTCAGCGCACTCCCGGTGATCGTCACGGAGTACGTGCGCCAGAACGACGGCCGGTTCGACTCTCCCATGGTGAGCTGCCAGGCGAGCGCACTGCAGGCGTACACCAGCGCATATAGCAGCACGATCGGCACGAACATGAGGCCGGTGCGTGCGGCATCCGACACGAGCTGGCCGACACCGATGCGCGCGACAAGATAGCCGAACACCGCGGCACCGAGGAAAAACAGCAAGAGCCGCACGGGCCGGCTCATGCGACCGCTGCATACGACGCCTCGAGCACCGCCGCGACCTGCGCGATATCGGCCAGCGGGCGGGCGCTGTCGCCCGAGTCGAGCGTAGCCGCGAAATCGTGAAACAGCCCGGCGAACCAGGTCGAGTACGACGACTTGTCGAGATCGGCGGTATGATCGAAGATTTGCGTGCGGCCGTCCTGCTCGAGCGTCAGCATCCCGCCGCTCCACGTGATGCTGCCGCGCTCACCGATGAACCGGATCTCGGTCTCCCGGCGGCGCGCCGCCCAGGTGAGGAACATCGTCGCCATGCGGTCGGGATAAGAGAACAGCAGCTGCGCGGTGTCTTCCACGTCGTAGCCGCCGTGGCGCAGGCGCCCGGTCCACGCGCGCACGGTTTGCGGCGGGCCGGCGACGTCGAGCAGCTCGTAGACGAGGTGCGTGCCATGATCCAGCAGGACGCCACCCCGGCCGGCGTCGCGGCGGCCACGCCATGGCACCGCATCCGTGCCGGCTCCGGGATCCGCCGCCAGCCGGTAGACCCGGAACTCCGCGAGATACCAGCGGCCAATCACCTCGTCATCGAGCCAGCGCTTCAGCCGTCGCCATACCGGATTGAACCGGTACTGGTGACAGGGCATCACGACGCGGCCGGCCTCCGCCGCCGCGGCCGCCAGCGTCGCGGCCTCGGCGCGGTTCAGCGCGACTGGCTTCTCGCACAGGACGTGATAGCCCTGCGACAGCGCCCACAGCGACAGCGTCAGATGCGAGGAGGTCGGCGTGCAGATGTCGACGAAATCGAGGGGCCCCCCCCCGAGATCCGCCAGCTGCTCGGGACGGGACAATAGAGGAATGCCCTGAAACGACGTCGGAGCCGTCGGCGCATCATCCATGATCCCAACGATGCGTAGCCGCGATGCCACCTTCGGATCGGACTGGAATGCGGGGAGGTGGCCGGAGCGCGCGATCCCACCGAGCCCGACCAGGACGCCGCGATACACTCGTGCGTCAGGCGAGCTGGGCATGGAATTTCGGCTCACGCTCGTGCGCGAGAATGAGAAAGACGAGCACGGCGTTCAGCGGCCCGACGACGATCCAGCAGTAGGCGGCCGGCCAATGCGGCACCGCGGTCAGGGCCAACAGCACGAACCGGATGTTCTGGGCGATGAGCGCGCAGCCTTGCACGACCCAGCGCTGGCGCTCCGCCCACGAGCGGCGCAGCGAGGCGGGGACATCGCGTCCTGCCAGCGCCCGGGCCAGGGCGGTTGTGCGCGGGAACAGCCACGCCTGGCGGCGCACGTAATCGCCGTAAATCCATGCCGAGATCCGCGACCACACGGACGGGTGCTCGGGCGGGGGCGACTGTTCCGGAATGTCGAGCTCACTCCCGCTGCCCACCGCGAAATAGAGATAGGCTTGGCGGATGAAGTCTGCCGCGGCAGCCTGGTAGGAGTGCGACAGCAGCGCGGCCAGCGCAAGCACCGCCCCACCCCAGCCGTGGCCCGTGACGTAGAGCCGCGCGCCGAGATGACCGTAGAGGGAGACGAACCGCCCCGTGTCGGCGAGGCCGTCGAGAATCCGGCCCATGCGCGTGGACGTGCCGCGCAGCCGCGCCAGCTGGCCGTCGGCCGAGTCGAGCACGTCCGACAGAATGAACAGCAGCACGCCGCTGGCATTGACCCAGGCGCTGCGGTACCAGAACAGGTGACCCGCGAGCACGCCCAGCACCAGACTCGCGAAGGTCACGGCGTCGGCGGAAATGCGCGTGGGCAGCAGGGCGGTTGCCAGCCGCCAACCCAGGGGCCGGAAGAACCACCGATCGGCCCACTCTTCGACGACGGGCCCCTTACTGGCGTACACGCGCGCTGGCCTCTTCGAGCACCGCCTTCATCGTCGCGAGCGCTTCCATCGCCTGTTCGTCGGTGATGACGAGCGGTGGGTTGATCCGGACTTCGGGGTTGTAGATCATCGCAATCACGCCGCGGGCGAGCAGCGTGTCGAATACCCACCGCGTGATTTTCTTGTCGAGCAGCGTGCGCGTGCCGGGCACCACGAGATCCATGCCGAGCATGAGCCCGCGGCCGCGCACGTCGCTGACGATCGGGATCTCATCCTCCCAGCCCCGCATCTCGGCGAGCATCATGGCGCCGAGGCGGCGGCTGTGCTCGACCAGCTCTTCCTCCACAATCGTGCGGATCGTGGTGTGCGCGGCGGCGGCCGCCAGCGGATTGCCGCCGTAGCTCGACGAGCTGCCGCTCGGATTGGCCCACGGCTTTGAGAACGCGATGGGTTCGCGAATCACGATACCGCTGACCGGAAAGCCACCGCCGAACCCCTTGCCCACGAGCAGCAGGTCGGGAACGATGTTGTCGTGCTGGACGGCGAACATCTTTCCCGTCCGCCCAAAGCCCGTGATCATCTCATCGCAGATGAGCAGGGCGCCGATTTCCGTGGCAAGGGCCCGCAGCTCGCGCAGATATCCGGGCGGCGGGATGATATTGCCGGCCGTGCCCTGTATCGGCTCGACAATGATCGCGGCGACGTCGTTCGTCGTTTCGAGCGCGATCTTGGAGCGCAGGAAGTCGACGCAGTGCCAGTTGCATTCGGGGAACGTCTTCCCGAAGGGACAGCGCTCGCAGGACGCATAGGGGCTCGAGTACATGCCGGGCGCCAGCGGGCCGAGGCCGTGTTTGAAGCTGCCCGACAAGAGCGGCAACACACCGCCGGTCTTGCCGTGGAACCCGCCCCAGAATCCCATCACTTCGTGCCGGCCCGTCGCCGCCCGCGCGAGCCGCAGCGCCGCCTCGACGGCCTCGGCGCCGCTCGAGTACAGCTGCGTACGATTCAAGTCACCCGGGGCAAGCTCGGCGATCAGCTTGACCAGCGCCGCGCGGTGCTCGGACGTGAAGCTTCCCACGTGCACGCGCTCCAGCTGCCGCGTCATTTCGGCGACGTAGCGCGGATGGGCGTAGCCGAGGCTCGCGACGCCGACGCCGGCGAGCAGGTCCACGTAGCGGTTGCCGTCTACGTCCCAGAGCACAGCGCCTTCGCCCCGGTCCATACAGAGCTTGCTGAAGAGCGCGACGCTCTGCGTGCCGGGCGCCAAGTACTGCGCCTCGAGGTCGAAGACGCGTTGCGATAACGATGATTGTGTGGCGAGATCAGTCATGCCTGTCTTCCGATGGCGGCTTTCTCGTCGATGTAGGCGGCGATCGCGGCCGCGGCGGCCGCGCGCACGGGGGCAAAGGACGGCCAGTCGTTGAGGTCGATGAGCACCGGGGCATCCGGCTCGGGGAATGCCACATCCCCGCCGAACACTTCGAGCCCGACGGCGCGTGCCGCCGCGAAGACGAGCTCCTTCAGCTTTTCCTCGGAGATGTCGACCCGGCCTGGATCGGCGGCATACCATGAGAAGAAGCGCCCGTCGGCGAGGGCGTAGAACTTCACGATCGGCCCGCCGACATGCGCCTGGAGCGCGACGCGCGCGACGCCGCGGCGCGCGAACCCGGCGATCGCGTCCGTCACACCCGCTTCCTTCGCCGCCACGACGTCGGCGCTCGTCTCGGCGTGCACGTCGCCGCGCTTGACCCAGACGGGCCGGCCGTCGCCGTTCAGCTGGTGCACGAGCGGCAGCAGCGCATCCGGATCGGCCGTCGGGACGATGAGCGTGCGGGGGAACGGCAGGCCGGCAGCGGCCATGTGACCGACCAGCCGGTGCCGGTGACAGTTGAGCACACTCTCGGGCGGATTCACGGCGAGCGCTTCCGCCGGCACCAGGTCGAGCAGGCGCTCCGAGGCCGCTGGGCCCTGGCACATGTTCACGTACAGGTCGGCTGCAGGAAGCCGGCCCGCCGCCACATCGGCTTCACCGCTGCGCGTCACCTGCCAGCCGCGCTGCTCCAGGGCGGTGATCGTGTCGTCGAGGATCGCCGTGTCGTTGCTGCGGTGCTGCGCCGGCGAGTACGTGGGACTGCGATACAGGGCAACCAGACGCTTCATTGCTCATCTCCGGCGCGCGCCGTGAGCCAACGCTCGGCGGCATCGAGATCGCGTTTGTGATCAAGATCGATAATCCGTGGCACTTCGACCGTGGCGACCGGTGCCCGCAGCTCGACGAGCAGCCGCAGGAACGCGCGCATCCGATGCAGCGACGCGACGGCGACGCCGGCGAGGCGGCGCGCTTCCGGACTCAGACCGTACACCCCGCCCGTAACGAGCGTCGGTGCGCCGGGGGCAGGTGGCGTATCGAAGATCCCCGTCGCGAGACCCGCCGCGTCGCGCGTGACGTAGAGCGGCAATTCGTCGTCCACGAATGGAGTGACGGCGAGCACGGCAAGTGACCCGCCGGCGAGCCGCTCAGTCACGCCCTGATAGAGCCGGCGCCAGTCGGCCGGCGGCATGACGGTATCGACCATGGTGCAGAACACGGGACCAGGGGGCACAGCCGCGAGGCCGGCCACCAGGGTGTGCAGGGATGACGGCGTGCGGCAGGTGAGCACGAGGGCAGATCCCGGCGTTTCGACCGTGATGCCCTCGCGCACCATGCAGGTGATCGATTCGCAGCCGAGCTCGGCGAGCGTCTCGATCAGATTGACGATCTGCGGCCGGCCGCCGACCTCGACCAGCGGCTTGGGCGCCTCGACGCCGTCGGCGGCGAGCCGGGAGCCGCGCCCGCCCGCGAGGATCAGTCCCTGGATCATGAGTCGAGCACCTGGGCGAGGTCCGGCAGCGTGGTCAACCGAACGGTCGGCAGGCCCTTGTCGCGCGACTTTTCCGTCGCGGGGGCGAGCCAGGCGGTGGACAGGCCCAATGCGGCGGCGGGCCGGATGTCCGATTCGAAGTTGTCCCCCACCATCCAGGCGGGTTGGGAGACGAGTCCTGGCCAGGTGAGCGCGTGCTGGAACAGCCGCGGGTCCGGTTTGGTGATCCCGACGCGGCCCGAATCGGCCACCACCGAGAAGTATTGCATCACGCCGAGCTCCTGGAGGCAGCGCTCGAGGTTGCCGGTGAAATTCGAAACGACACCGAGGTGATAGTTCTTGTGCAGCCGCGCCAGCAGCTCTTCGTTCCGCCGCACGACGGTGCAGGTCGAGGAATGGAACTGATCGGCGATGGCTCGCGCAGGCAGCGCGGCGCCATCGGAGAGACGGGGCAACAGCAACGCGGTTTGAGCGTCAACCATCGCGCGGAATCCCAGCCTCTCTATGCCCGAGAGCCGCTCGAGTGCCCGGTCCGACTCACGAAACGCCCGGTCGAACGCCGCGAACGACTGTTTGCCACCCGCCGCACGGTACGCGGCGTGAAAGCGAACGCTCCAACGGGAGCCGTCCGCGTCCAGAGTCCCGCCGAAGTCGAAGAGAACCAATCCTCGCACTCCGACAACGACCCGCAAATGCCGGGCGTGGTCACAGGCCGAAACGGTGGCGGGCACCACTTACCGAAGGAGCGTAGCTGAAAGGAGGGCCAGAAGTGCCAAAACGCCTGCAATGGTTGCAAAGATGGCCTGCCGGCGGCGCAGGCCGGCAAAGCTCTCCGGTAGCTCGCCGCGGGGGTCGAGCTCCAGCCGGCCAAGCCGTGCCGCCGTGGGCATGACGACACCGATGGCCACGATCGCGCCGAGCAATCCCAGGGCCTGCATCGCCATGAGCCAGCCTGGAACGGTCTCGCTCTTGAAGTAGGGCACCGATAAGACGAGGCCGCTCACCACCACGAGCACGGCCCCGGGGCCGATCAGGTTACGCGACACGACGCTCATGACGCGGTACACCGCCAGCCGCTGATCGGGCGGGGAGTACTTGGCCGTGATGCCGCTGAGCATGACGGCGAGCCCGCCGCCGAGCCACGCGACGAACCCCATGACATGAAGGAAGAGCCAGAAGCCTCTCACGTACTCAGCACCTCCGGCAACGGCTGCCGGCCTTCGAAGCCCACCTCGAGCTCGTGCCAGTGCGTGATCCGGTCCTCGCCCAGCTTCCAGCACCACAGGATCTCGCGCTCGCCCAGGCGGCCGTGGAAATCGACGAGCCCCTTGTCGAAGCCCTTGAACTCGCAGCCGATCTGCTCGAGCTCGCCCAGATAGCTGTTGATCTTCCCGGCCGCCGCGTCGATCTCGGCCTTCAGGTTGAGCTGCTCCTGTGACTCGCCCCACTCGGGACGAGCCTGCGCGGCGATGAGGCCGTAGCGGTCGACGAGATCCTTCCAATGAGGGTAGACCGACAGGACGTCCTCCACGATGCGCTTTACCAGAGGCAAAGTGCGATTGGCTTCGGCGAGAGTGAAAAACTTGGGGGCCACGCCTATTCCACCACAACTCCCTGAACGTCTTCCGGATGCGGTATGAACCCGACCACCTTCTTGTCGCCGTTCAGCACAACGATTGTTGAGCGCACGTGATGGTCGTTTGAATCGAGCTGCCTGGCCAGCTTGAAACCCTTCATCTCGGTGTCGGGCTTCACGACGGGCGTGTCCGTCCGGGCGTGATCGGCTGCTGAACAGTCGGTCGGATCGTGGCCGGCCCCGACGCAGCGTGCGACGATGTCACGATCGGATATGGTCCCGAGATAGTGCCGGTCTTTGGGATTATCCACGACCGGAACGACCGAGATGTTCTTGATCCGCATGAGAGCCGCCACCTCTGACGACGTCGCACCAGCAGCGGCGACCACGGGATCGGCAATCATGACTTCAGCTGCGCGCATGGGCCTATCCTAAGGCCTTTTTCGTCGACTGGTAACCCATCTCGACATAGTCCTGGATTCGATCCACCGCGAACGTCGCTTCACGCTCGGCGACCGCCCGCACGTAGACGAGCCGGGGCGCGTCTTTCGGCCAGTCCGCGAGTACCCGCTCCGTCTGCTCCGCCATCATGATGCGCATCGCTTCGCCGTGCGTTCGCACCACGCGGGGGAGCCGCGCGGGAACGGGTGCATCGGGGGGCTGCGGCTGGTTGCCGTTGGTCGCCGAGCCCCCGGCCCCCCGTTCATCAAAGCCCGGCCCCACGTCCACCGCGACGAACAGATCCGCGTCCTTCACGAGCTGCAAGGCGGGAGCGAGCGGCAAAACCGCCCTGAGGCCGCCATCGCCGAGCCGCCGGCCGTTCGTTTCGAGCGGCGGGAAGTAGAGCGGCAGCGCGCACGAGGCGTAGAGCGCATCCGCCAGCTCGATGTCCTGCCGCCCGCCCGGGCCCAGCAGGAGCAGCTCGCCGCTATCGAGGTCGGTGGCCGTCACGGTCAGGGGGATCTTCAGAAACTGGAAGCCCGTTCTGGGGACGAGCGTCGCGATGGCCCGCCGCAGCGCGGCAGCGGGAAACAGGCTCCGCGCAAAGAGCCCCATGATCAGTGCCAGGGGGTCGAACGGAGCGACGTCTTTGCGCCGGATCCCCATCGCGCGGCGACGCACCTGATCGAACGGCGTGCCGGAGCCGAGCGCCGCGCCGACCACGGCGCCCATCGACGTCGCACAGATGTGGCTGGGGATGAGATTGGCTTGCTCCAGGGCCCGGAACGCACCGGCGTGAGCGAGCGCCTTGGCTCCGCCGCCGGACAGGACCAGTACGACCTTACTCACCCCGGCCCTGGTCGTAACGGCGTTCCATCACTCGGTTGGCTCGCCGCTTGGCAGCCCGGTCGTAGCGCCGCTTTTCGTCCGCAGTCTCCGGAACGATCGGATCGACTGCAATGGGCCGGCCGTTCTCGTCGAGCGCGACGTAGGTCACGTAACACGAATTCGTGTGACGCTTGTCTCCGCTCAAAATGTCCTCGGCGAGCACTTTGACCCCGACCTCCATCGACGTCCGGCCCGCGAAGTTGACGCGTGCCATGGCTGTCACCAGGTCGCCGACGTGAATCGGCTCGCGGAAATCGACTTTGTCGACCGAGACGGTCACACACTCGCGGTGCGCGTGACGGATGGCGGCCACAGCGGCGACGCGGTCCACGAGCGCGAGGATGTGGCCGCCGAACACGTTGCCCATGATGTTCGCGTGATGCGGCATCATGAGCTCCGTGAGCACCGTCTCCGACTCGCGGGGATGCCGGCCCTTTTTGTCGGCCATCAGTAGTCCACCGGCCTCAAGTAGAATTCGCCGATTGCAGTCTGCGACACCACGGCCACCGTGGGCAGCCGGCGCTTCCAGTGCGTCGAGTCGAGGCGTTTTCGGACGATCTCCACCTCTTCCTTAGTAAAGGCTCCTGGCTCCTCGCCCCGGATCAGGTGGTAGAGGATGCGGTCGGCGTTCAGGTACGAGACGCCGAGGTCTCCTTCATCTGTCTGGCCCTTGATGAGGTCCGCGGTGGCGGGCTTGGACACGATTTCGTCCGGCACGCCCACGTGCCGGGCCAGTGCCCACACCTGCGTCTTGAACAGATCGCCGAGCGGATTGACGGGCGGGGCATCGTCGCCGTGCCAGGTGAAGTAGCCGAGCAGCCGCTCCGACTTGTTACTCGTGCCGAGCGGCAAGGCCTGGTGCTTGGCGGAGAGATCGAAGAGAACGATCATCCGCTGGCGTGCCATGATATTGCCGATCCGGTGCGGATCGTGACTCCCCACTTGCTTCAGCAGGCCATCGACCGCGTCCGAAATGTCGACGGTGAGCGACTGAATGCCGAGCTTATCGATGACGAGCTGGGCGTGGGCGAGACTGTCGGGGCTGGACGTGCGATACGGCATGCGCACACCGATCACGTTGTCTTTTCCGAGCGCGGCGGCGGCGAGGAAAGCGGTCAGCGCCGAGTCCACGCCGCCGGAGAGACCGACCAGGCCTTTCTTGAAGCCGCGGCGGCGCACCACTTCATCCTTCAAGAAGCTGACCAGCCACTTCCGGGTGAGCTCGGGATCGATGGCGAGGGGATCGGGATCCGCGGGCTTGTGAGTGACGATTTCGACGTGCGTGGTGCGTGGCCCGTGGTGCATGGGACTGCCGTTGGCGGCGGGATCGAACCGTACTTTTTGATCCTGCTTGTCGCCGCTCAGGCTCTTGGTGAGAACAGGCAGTGCGCTTTGCAAGTCGGCCAGCAACGGCGAATCCGACCGTGCCGTCGTCAGCGAATCGAGGTCGAGGTCGGCGGTCAGCAGCGCTTCTTCGAACAGGGGGCCGCGCGCGATCACGCGGCCGGTCGGATCGATC
>WNGE01008933.1_pt1 | contig 19134 bp, 15 predicted proteins | sample 5400651 | NCBI WGS metagenome assembly WNGE01 (sample SAMN13153370, study PRJNA577476) | soil metagenome | isolation source: 60 cm soil or saprolite under grassland replicate 2 | place: USA:California | collected 2016-06-15
TTGCCCCCGAGCATCCCCTTCGATGAATCCCATCCCTCACCCCAACCGCATCTTGCCATTGATGCCGCGCTCCCCGCTAGTAGTTTCGTAACAGCCTCAGAACTGCGAAGGGTGGGCTTTATCGTATTTGTAGGTTTCTAGTACAACGAGTCGTATTTCGTGACCGCCCATTCGTTCGTGCGACTGTCGAGCGTTACTGAAAGCAGTTCCTCATAGGTGGAAGTCCCGCTCGACCGTCTTGCTTTGTATTGAAGAATTCGCAACGGTGGCCGGTCCTCCCAATCCACAACCTTCCAGGAAAGCAGCGGATGCTTCGTCTCGGAATCGCAGATAAAGGCGGCGTACCTCTTGCGGTAATCCTTCTCCCAATCTGCCAGCTGCTGCTTGCATTGACCATCGCGCATGCCACGCAGGAATTCGCTGGCCGCACGTTCTGAAGAGCGGTCGCGCAAAGGATTCAAGTCGATCGAAATCGGAACCTTTGTGAGCGGATCAACTTCGGGTGACTTTGCAAGAACCGGCGGCTGGCCGTTCAGCCACATCAGGTAAATAAAGAAGCCCAACAGGACCAGGCACCCGGTCCCGGCGGCGATTGCGATTTGGACCTTTGAGAACTTCATGCGACTAAGCAGAGTTTAGCCCGGAAAATCCAGATGAAAAGGTTACTTCCGTGACGCGATACGTCCCTGTACCGCCGGACACTGCAAGGCTGAATTTGGTCCAAGTTACTTACAGCTAGAATTGACCGCAGTGGACGCCATCACGCAATTTGCCGATCCGGTCCTGGCGTACGACCGCGTCTCACGAATCTATGCCGTGTTGGCTCAAAAACGAGCGCGCTACCTGGCCGCTGTCGAGCGGGAAATTCTTCGTCGCATTCCCGCTGGCACCTCGTCCCTGCTCGATGTCGGCGCCGGAGATGGCAGCCGGGCATTGGGCATCGCGTCTCAAGCCGGAATTACCCGGATTGTGCTGGCTGAGCCCAGTGAAAAGATGCTTCCTCGAACCCCCGATGGGGTAGGAGTTTGGCGCGACCGGGCAGAGGAGTTGGGAACCCGACAATCCAGCGAAAAGTTCGACGTCATAACTTGTTTGTGGAATGTCCTCGGGCACATCCCAGGGATGACTCACCGCGCGCAGGCGTTAAATGCCGTCCGGGACCTGCTTTCCGAAAAAGGCAGGTTCTTCCTGGATGTAACCCATCGTTATAACGTGCGTTCTTATGGCATGGTTCCGACGGCGGCACGCATGCTCTATGACTTTTTTGTGCATCGCGAATCGAATGGTGACGTGATAGCCAATTGGGATATAGGCGACGCTAGGATCAGCACCTACGGCCACGTATTTACCCAAAGTGAAGTCGTGCAGCTTGCGCACCACTCTGGCTTGAAATTGGAAGAATGCGTTGTAATTGATTACGAAGATGGAGAAATCCGCGGCAGTGCCTTGCAAGGGAACCTGCTTTACGTTTTCCGCCGTAGCGACTGAATTGCGTCTTTTAGGGTGCTGCACACCTCGTCGATCTCACTGGCGATGATCTCATTGAAAAATGGCAACGCAATTATCCGATCTGCGACGAACTCAGTGTTCGGGAGTACAGCAATGTCTATGTTGAATTTCTGCAAAACTAGCTGCCGATGCAGTGGAGCGAAATATCTGCCAGTCGCAATGCGTTTTCTTGCGAGGTACTCGCAAATCCAGTCACGGTCATTACGAGTGAAGCTATCGTCAAGTCGAACCGGATAGACAAACCAGCTAATCCGGCCAATGCTGCTTGTCAATCGCGGGCGAGCAAGATCAGGAATACACGCGAGTGCACGGTCGTAGATTTCTGCCAACTTTTGGCGTTTTTCAATCACATCCTCAATCCGCTTAAGCTGCGATATCCCCAGCGCACAGTTCATGTCGGAGAGCCGATAACTAAAGCCAACTTCACTGTGGTCCTCCCAACCGAGAGCTGCGTCTCTCCCTTGATTACGTAAAATTCGTGCGTGCCTGGCCAGCTGCTCATCGGATGTGACCAGCATTCCTCCTTCCGCAGTAGTAATTTGTTTATTGGGATAAAAGGCAAACAGTCCTGCCTCGCCGAGCGTTCCCACTTTACTTGCGCCGACTTGTGCCCCCAGTGCCTCGCAAGCATCTTCGATTGAATAGATCGTGTGGCGCGGGCGCCCTGCCCGCGAGACTCTGTCCTCCAGCACCATGCGAATTGATTGGACATCCACTGGAACTCCAAATGTGTGCACCCCAATCACCAGCCTGGTCTTTTCCGTAAGGGCAGCAGCGATCATTTCCGGAGTGGTGTTATAGGTCTCTGGATCAATGTCTGCAAACTTCGGCTTCAGCCGTTCCTGCAAAATCACATTCAGCAGAGCAGAAAAAGTAAACGACGGGAGGATCACCTCAGATCCCGGCTCCAGCCCCAACGCGCGCACAGCGACCTGCAGCGCCGAGGTGCCCGAGTTCACAGCAACCGCGTATTTGCTTCCGGTGTAATCACAGATCGCTTGTTCAAACGCCTGGACCTTCGGACCCGAGCTCAAATCCGACGTACGAAGGACCTCCATCACCGCCTCGCGGTCCGATTCCGTGATCTCAGGCTTGGCCAGCGGAATGCGCAACTTCATTCGCGGGCCCGCTTGAACAGGAGCTTCTTGCCGAGCGGCACATTCAGCAGCGTTTTCGTAATGATCTTCGCAGCGTTGCCCCGACCGTAGGGGTTCTCTAATTCGCGAACACTTCGGCGAAATTGCGGCGTCAGCGCGCGGTCAATGGCTTTGCGGATCGCTTTGCGCTCAGCAGGAACATCAATCACATTGGCGGCGTGTTCGCGCCCAAGTTGCCGGATGCCGACATTCACCGCGGGGACCTCGAGCGATGTGGACTCGATAATGCCGCTGCTGGAATTTCCCACCAGAACTCCGACATTGTTCAGCAGGCCGAGATAGGTGCGATGATCAAGGTTAACCAGCACTCGCGAACCCTGCCTGGCTGCGAATTCCTCTGCTTTGCGGATCAGTTCCCTGCTACCAGCATCTGCATTCGGATAGACGAAGACGATCGGCTGCTCCATATCTGCCAAAGCAGCAAAGAGTTCGTCCGCCTCTTCTGTAGTGTCCCTCAACAATGTGACCGGGTGGTAGATGCAGAGAACGGTTTCTTTCCCCAGAGGCATACCGAGCTTTTTCTGCAGCAGGCTCTTGCTTAGCAATCGCTCCCGGCGCAGCGAATCCAGTGAAAGGCTGCCGCTAAACGTTATCCTCCAATCTTCCTCTCCCATGCTTTCAATTCTTCTGGCTGCGCGCCGCGTGCACGCAAAATGCAAGTGACTCATCTTCGTCAGCGCATTGCGGACCGCATCGTCAATCGCGCCAGAAGTAATTTCGCCGCCTTCAACATGCGCAATCGGAATACGCAGCGCCAATCCCACAGCAGCCGGTGCAAGCATTTCATAGCGATCGGCGATGATCAGCAAGATGTCGGGCCGTAGCCTCGCCAGCGCATCCGCAAAGCCAAGAGTCGCCACACCGATCGTCTTGGCCATACCAACATCGCTGTCGGAATCAAGCAGGCATTCGATGTTCGTCGTCTTCGCAGCAGAAACCTCCGCCCCGGTGTGCCCGAACGCCGGAGAATAGTGCGGCCCCATCGCGATAACCTGCAGCTCAATCGCAGGCTGGCGCGCAAGATCGTGAAGCAGCCAACGCAAGTGGGCATAGTCCGCCCGCGACGAAGTGACGACAGCAATTTTTCGTTTCAAGTCGGTTTCCGTAGAAGCAAGATTCTAACGGTTGCACGTTTCAAAGTTTCAGTGTTTCGAGGGTTTCAATGAGACACTGACGAAAGACTAACCTCGCAACCTAGAAACCTGCTTCTGAATCATTCGTAAGGGCATTCTTCGCGTGAGAATTATGCCGAAGCGGCCGAAATCCTTGGTCATGTAACGGTTTATCTTGGTTGATGTGTTCGCTTTGGAGTTCGCTGACGTTTTTCATCTCCATGCCGATTTGGCGGCAGTCATACTTCTCGAGTAGTTCATCGAGTAGGGGATGGCGCGGTTGTTATAGAAAATGAGGTCGCGGATGAGAACGCCGGATTCGGCGCGCGACTGCGTAGAAAAGCGCCGCGGCACCAAAATCTCAAGGCGCATCGGTTCGTGGTTCCCATGTCTCGAAAACCACGAGACATGGGCACCCATTAAGATCTTGCCCAAGGGAGACGATATGAGCTGGTTTATCTGGGCTTTGCTTTCGGCATTTTTCGCCGGGCTTACGGCCGTGCTGGCCAAGGTCGGAGTCGCCCACGTGAACTCCAACCTGGCAACCGCCATCCGAACCGTCGTCATTCTGATCTTCGCCTGGTCCGTGGCTTTCTTAACCAACACTGAGCCGCTTTCCAAAATCGAAAGCCGCACCTGGATCTTTCTGGTCCTCTCCGGCATTGCTACCGGACTGTCGTGGCTGTGCTATTTCCGCGCCTTACAACTGGGCCAAGCTTCGCGGGTCGCTCCCGTGGACAAGCTCAGCGTCGTGATTGCGATCGCGTTGGCCGCAATTTTTCTCCATGAAAAGATGACCTGGCATCACTGGTGCGGAGGTCTGTTGATCGTCAGCGGCGCGGTGGTGCTCGCTCGCGCGTGATCGTTTTGGGATAGTCCACTGTTTGTTTTCTTCTCTCTGCCATCAAAACCGGGGCGTGTCGGAGGGTCGTACGGGGGTGCCCCATGTCTCGCCGGTGTTGCGAGACATGGGAATTTCAGGATCTTGGACGGCCTGGTTAGGGTGCTCGTGGACGGATCTTGATCACTAAGATCTCAGTGTCATTGATGCGAACTGGATCTTGCTCACCGCATGAGTACCAGCGAAAACTGCTCCACCGCCATTGCTCCGGTGAGGACACCAATCCTCTCCTCACCGGATTTCGATGAATATAGCGCAGCTTCTCAATACGTTTCTTTTCGGTCCAAACGTTGAAATCATAAAACCGTGCCTGCCAGAAATGATTTGCCGTTCCCACTTCTCGCAAAGACGGCGAGAAGTGGGCACCCCAATATTTGTTTTCTTCTCTCTGACATCACAAAGCTGGAGGGTTCGAGACTTGGGAACACGACCTCCGCGCCTCACTTCCAAGCTTCGAATAAAACTGAGCTTCAGCGCCTGCATGGCAGTCGAGAGCGTGTCCCGCTGAGGCTCGCTCACGAGTAAGTGAACGTGCTCTGGCATAACCACGTACCCCAAAACTACGAGCCGATAGCGCCGGCGAATGCGCTCAAGAGCCTTGAGGAATAAATCGCAGAGAGCCGCATCTTTGAAGAATGGCTTCCGCCGGAAACAACTGAACGTGATGAAGTGGAGATCGCGTCCGCCGTAGGTTCGGTGCAGACCTTGGGTCATCGTGACAGGGTAAGGAAACCGAAAACGATATGTCTGTGACGGATGAACATCAGGGTGATTCCCACTTCTCGCAAAATCGGCGAGAAGCGGGGCACCCAGCCGCGCTCATCCGAACCCACACCGGGTCTAAGTACCTCGGTAACTTGTCCCTTGTCTCGCGGCCTTCGAACATCTCTCTATGCGCCCGATATGCGGCGACAGAGGCCTTGCCAGTGCCAAACTGGCGAGTGCTCACGCAGAATGGGTTTCGAAAAGGAGAAATAAATGAACAGAAAGATTTTGATTTCGGTGTTGGCATGCATGCCTGTGATTGCGATGGCGCAATCTGATAACGCGAAGCAAAAGCCTGCGAGCTCAACGCCAGTTGCGGCGCCTCGAGATTCGGCTTCCGGCATGGCGACCGGGAAGCGTCAGTATGCGCCGGTAATCATCAGGAAAGTTTCGGACGATAGTGTTGTGGCGCCACGCGATGCACAATCCGGACAGGCCAGCGGCAAGGTTGCAGCGTCTGCGCAGCCGGCGATAACAGACAACAAAAAGACGCCATCCGCGAAAGGCCAAGACGGCAGCGGTCAAACGCGGGTCGCTGCGGGAGACGTGAACGGCGATGGCAAGGCTGATGTGACAACTCAGTCCGGCGTGACCAGCCCGAGAGACAGTTCAACGGGAATGGCGACGGGAAAGCGTCAGCACAAACCATTAACCATAACCAAGGAAGTCGACGCCACTTCGCCGCAGAAGTAGAGTCGAGTTTTCGCAAGACCGCCCTGCCTGATGGTAGGGCTTTTTATTTGGCGCTGACATGATCTGGTCGAAAAGCGTTCGGCGGATGACCCAATCTCCGCTGAAAGTTTGATTCTAGAAACCGATCCTTATTTTTAATCTGGGGGTGCCCCATGTTTGCCCGCCTTTGGCAAACGTGGGACCTCGCCAATTTACAGAGTCCTTCCTTAAGGAATGCAAAACACGGCATCACAGGTCGCGGCTGCAGACGAAATCCCACTTCTCGCAAAATCGGCGAGAAGTGGGGCACCCGCAGTAGGCGGGCCGCGGTCCATCGCACCGGTTACTAAAGTCAGCCACACTACTGGCCTCTATATCTTCGGCGGTAGATACTTCCGATTGCCCCCCCGCAGTCAAGTTTGGAGTTATTGTGAGACCAAGGCGGCACTCCGCCCGTTTCGGCACAACATGAAGTCCATTCCTCGAACCACAAGGCTTATGTATGCACAGTGAAGATATCCTCGTCTCGCCTCGGCGTAGCTCCAGAGTTCCGGTCGCAATGCCAATACTGGTTACCAGCTTGAACGGGGCACACTACTCTGAAGTCTGCGAAACTCTTGTGGTGAATGCGCACGGTTGCGCAATCCGCTCGCGCGCAAAACTTGATCCCGGCGTTTCACTTCACTTCCACAGCAAAGATGGCCGAGGGACAACGGCGCACGTCGTCTCCTGCCAGCGAATGGATAGTCAGAGCTGGAGAATGGGCGCGAGGCTCGAGTATCCGGGAAATTTCTGGGGGTTGCAAAACTTCCCCAAAGATTGGCCTCTTTCGCTGCCCGCCACTTTGCCGAACGTTCCACAGTTAGCAGCGCCAGCTCAGAGCTCCGTCCAGTTGATCGGCGAGCCCAGCGAACGGCCGGAGGCGCGGCCGAAGTTATCGGAAGAGGATGTAAAAAAAGTGATCGTGGAATTGGTTCGTCCGCTTCATGCTGAGGTTATGGCGATGAAGGAGAAGCTGGCGCGCGCCGACGCGAATCGCAGCCGCTTCGATGTGTCACTCTCAAGCATTCCTCCGGAGCTGGAACAGCAACTGGAGCAACGGTTACAGCAAGACCTGGGCCCAAAAGTTATCGAGCAGGCGCGTGAGCAGTCGTCGCGTATGCTGTCGGAGACGAAGGCAGCCATTGAAAAAATGGTGGCCGAAGTTCAAGAGGAGTTTCAACGCAGGTCGAACGCGGAGCTTGAAGTCGTGGAACAGCGGGCCGGTCAGATTTCAACGCAGATCGTTAAGACGATTCGGGAGCAATTGCGCGACGGCGTCGGGGACTTGCAGCGGAAACTGGCGGACGGCCGCAATCAACTGAAGCGCACCAGCGATGAGCTCCTGACATCTCTCCACACCAGCTTGAATGACGAACACAATACGCGGCGTGAGGACTTGGAGCGGCTGCGAGTGGAGGTTGCAGGGGAATCGTTCCGTCTGCATGAGCAAATTGAGCAGCTAGACAGCCGCATGAACCTGGTGGACCAGTCACTGCGGTCGTGGGAGTCAGGCCTGGACGGACGCCTGAATGAGATGGCCAGCGAAACGCTGAACAATACACGCAATGAAATCGAAAATGTCGCCGGTGGCGTTCTGCAAGAATTGAAAGCACGCGGCGCACAGTCAATTGAGAACCAGATGGATGAAGCGACTGGAAACATGAGGATTATTCAGAAGGGAATCGTCGCGTCACTTGCGGAATCGCTGAAGGCACAGTCGGCGGATGCTCTGCAAGGATTCGAACATTCGATGGACGAACTGGCCCATTCGTCGATTGAGCGCTGCCGGGGCAGAATCGCCGCTGGATTGAATGCCGTGGTAAAGAATCTCGGCGAGCAATTTTAAGGCGGGCAGATTCGGCGGTGGTGGCGCCGAACATTGAGTTTGCCGACATCGCTGGGTGGATTCCCACTTCTCGCAAAATCGGCGAGAAGTGGCGCACCCCCATTTGTGGTGGCCCCCAGGCCTCTGGACGGCTAAGCGCAGCTGAATTCAGATCCAAACGATCCTCCACAATCCTGCAAACAATTGCGCTGTCGCTAAGTTAGTGCGGCTGTCAAGCTCAGATTGGGACAGGCAGGTTTGGTATTGAGCTTGCTTTCAGTCAGGACAGGCCAGACTCTCCCCGCAACCGGCCGCATTGATCCGGCAGGTGCTCTGGAACTGGAGACCAGAAATGAAGGACCTTTTCTTCCTGTTTGTGGTGTGTTGTTTGTGTGCGGTTGGGGCAAATGCGCAAGTCGGCGGAGCGATGAATTCTCAAGCGCATGCACTGGTAATGTCAGGCAATCCGCAACATGCTTCTCAGGCCGCGATGTCACAAGGGCATAGTCTGATGGAGCGCTCGGGAACGGTGTCTGCCCATGGGGAACGGCCATTGTGGGAAGTGATGCCGGAAGCGACGGTCGTGCCATTGGGCGATTCGGCACGCGTTCTGCGCAAAGAGCATGTCGGCGCGAAGAAAGCCGTTCGCGCAATCGAGAGATTCGCCGCCCCGTGCCAGTAAAGTAAGGAAGCGGTCGCGCAACAGGCTTGCCAATGGAAGTGGCACGCGCAACGCGTCGCCAGCGCTCAGAGCCAGACGCACGTCCTTCAATCCGAGTGGGGCGGCGAATCCTGCGGGTTGAAATTTCTTTTCGATGATTAGGCCGCCGTACATTTTGTAAACCGGCGCGGTGAACAAGGTGGAGGGCAGGAAGTGAAGAAACTCACGTTGATCCAGCCCGCTTTTTCCCACCAGAGAAATGGCTTCGCTGAGCGATTCGAGGACTGACGCGATCATAAAATTGCCGGTGACTTTCACCAAATTGGCAGATGAAGGTTTCGATCCGAAGCGAAAAGTGCGCTGGCCGATGGCATCGAAGATCGGCGTGCAGGCCCCGACCGCGTCATCCGGGCCGGCGACAGCGATGAATAACTTCGCGGCGGCTGCGGCTTCGGGACGTCCGAAAACCGGAGCGGCAACGAATCTCTGGCCGTTGGTTGCGTGCGCCGTCGCCAGCTTGTCGGAGAGGGCGACGCTGATGGTGCTCGAAGAAATATGAATTGCGCCCGCAGGCAATGCTCGCGCGATCCCGGCATCGCCAAAGACGACTTGCTCGAGGGCGTTGTCGTCGGACAACATTGTGATCACGACGTCACCGCGGCAGGTGTCAGCGACACTTGCGGCATGGCGCGCACCTTCCTTGACCAGTGCCTGCGCCTTGGCGGGAGTGCGATTGTAAACAGTTAGCTCGTGGCCCGCCTTGATCAGGGTCGCAGCCATGGCCGCTCCCATATTGCCGAGGCCGATGAATCCGACTTTCATTGCGTTCTCCTTGCGGGAAACAGAGGTTTGGATGCGAGCAGCGTACCAGTTGGTTCAGCGAAATGCGGCCTGTTGTCCGATACAATTGCCGTGCCCATGGCGAAATCTGTAAGGCAATTCGGGCTCGATCGCGCGAACCTCATCATCTCGACGCGAACAGCGACCGCCGCGGTTTTATCGCTTTTGCTGGCTCGAAGTCTGTTGAGACTGCCGGAGGCCTACTGGGCGCCGATTTCGACCATCGTGATTCTGCTTTCGACCATCAATCCGCTCACACTTGCGTGGCAGCGCTTTGCTGGAACTGCCTTGGGCGCCGCCCTGGGAGCGGTGATCGCGACGTTGTGTCATGTGAACTGGATAATTTATGGTGGGGGAGTCTTGGTGTGTGGAATTCTATGCGCGCTGTTGCGCATGAGAAGCGCGTATCGGTTTGCTGCGATGGCATTAACCATCGTTTTGCTTGTTGCACGTGAGCGCCCGCCATGGATTGTCGCAGTGCATCGCTTCGTTGAAGTGTCGCTGGGGATTGCCGTGGCATTGCTGGTCACAGCTGTGTGGCGGGTTCCGAATATGGAAGAGGCGATCCTCGACGCTAATTATGCCCAAAAGAACACGTAAGTAGCGGCAACCTCGTTTGCCGCCCCTCTCATCTCAGTCTGCCGGTGCCGTGGGAGTTTGGTTTCCATGCGCTGAACCAGTCCACCGTCTATAAGGAGTGACATGCGAACTATCTACTTAAGAACCAGCTTCTTGGCTATTGTCCTGGTCGCTGCGATGGGGCTGTCCGCGGCAGCGCAGACCTCAGCGACAAGTCCTTCACCTCAAGCCACACCATCACAATCCGCGCCCGCACAATCGGCGCCATCGCAAACCCCTCCACAGCAGGACCCACAGGCTGCACCGTCGCAGGCGCCGCAGCAAGAACCTTCGCAAAGTGCGCCGCAGCAACAGCCTTCGCAGAGTGCGCCATCGCAGCCACCTGCCGGGCAATCGGGGGCAGGATCACAGAACAGTCAGACACCCTCGCACAGTGAGGATGACAATCCGCTCAACTTGACGGACGAGCAGAAGGCGAAACTCCGTCCAATTATTGCGGACGAAAACCAGCAGATGGAAGCCGTACGAAATGACTCGAGCCTAAGCACCGATCAGAAAGTTGCGAAGGCGAACCAGATTCGCGAAACCGCCTCGCCTAAGATCAAGGCGGTGTTGACGCCCGAACAGTTACAGAAACTGGCAGACATGCAGCAAAAAGCCCGGCAACAACAACAGAGTTCACCGTCAAGCGGTGCGCAGAAGCCGCAGTAATCGAGAGTACGAACCTCTGGCCACGGATTCACGCGGATTTTCGCGGATATCTCTATCTCTGCGATTCCGCGTGAACTCATTTGTGCTGGATTTGCAGCGTGTGGAAAGTGACACACACGTGTCGTGCCTGACACGCTCTCAACCATCCGTTCTTGGTAAGTTCTTTCCTTTAAGCTGCCTGCCGACGGAAACCATCCTGCTCTGCCATCTGTGAACGCAAACTCACAGGAGGCACTCCATTGCTTCGCCAAATTGCAGCACTGACTTTCATCTTTCTCTGCACCACAGTTGCCTGGATCATTCTGGCTTCCACAATCGTTTACCGCACTCACAACAGCGACGAGCAACTGAAGGGCCGCGTGGGCTCAACCTGGGGAACCACGCAGGAGCAGGCGCCGCCAGTAGCGGGGTATGTCAGGACAGAAATCGAGCGGCATACCTCTATTGAAGGCGGCAAGCCGATCGTCCGAGACGAAGAAGTAAAGCGTTACGGAAACGTGCCGATCGAATCAAGCCGAGTCAAAGTCAATTTGAATCTCGATCATCGGCAGAAGGGCCTGTTGTGGTACAGCACTTATGCGGTGGACTTTGCGGGTGATTACGTTTATCGCAACGACAGCGAGTTGCCAGAGGCAGTGACGTTTCGCTTGCCGTTTCCAGCGCAGCGCGCAGTGTACGACGGATTGGTATTGACAATTAACGGCAACAAAGTGCCGCTAACGACCGACGATAAGGGCACCTCGGGCGAAGCGACGCTGGGACCAAAGCAGACAGCCGCGTTGCACGTGGCGTATCGTTCACAGGGCCTGGACAACTGGCGATACAAGTTGGCTGATGGCGTGGCGCAGGTGCAGGATTTCACTCTCGCCATGCACACGAATTTCAAAGATATTGACTTTGCCGACGACACGCTCTCGCCCACCAGCAAGCACGAAGCTTCGGACGGGTGGGACTTGACGTGGAGCTACTCTGATCTGGTTTCGGGATTCCAGATTGGGATGACCATGCCGGAGAAACTGCAGCCGGGTCCGTTGGCGGGAGAGATCAGCTACTTTGCTCCCGTGTCGTTGTTTTTCTTTTTCTTCTTGATGTTCATCATCACGACACTGCGCAACATAGATCTGCATCCGATGAATTATTTCTTCCTGGCGGCTGCATTCTTTGCGTTTCATCTGCTGCTAGCTTACCTGGTGGACCACATCTCCATTCACGCCGCAATGATCGTCTCGTCCGTTGTTTCGGTGGCGCTGGTCGTCAGCTACCTGCGGCTGGTTGTCGGGATTCGCTTTGCGGCGCTCGAAGCCGGCACTGCCCAATTGATTTATCTGGTGATCTTTTCGTATGCGTTTTTCTGGAAGGGATTTACCGGGTTGGCGATCACGGTGATTTCCATAATTACTCTGTTCGTCGTGATGCAAGCCACGGGCAAGGTCAAGTGGTCGGAGAAATTTGCCATGCGGCCGGGAGGAGGGTTGCTGCCGAGTGTGCGGTGAATCGGCGCGATTTGTGTAAGGACAGCGTGGCCCTCATGAATCATCAGCACTGAGGGCCACGGTAAGCTGCGCCTACTCCGGCTGAACTTGATAGACTAGAAGTCTTCGTTGCGGGCTTCTGATATTCGCTGTACTCCAGGGAGAGATTCTGATGGCCGTAAGCGATCAGGCAGTAGTCACCGAGAAGCAGCTCGACCTCCTGAGCATCAACACCATCCGCACTCTGTCGATTGACGCGGTGCAGAAGGCCAACTCCGGGCATCCCGGCGCGCCCATGGCGTTCGCGCCTGTGGCCTATGTCCTATGGCAGCAGTTCCTGCGCTACGATCCCGCTCATCCCGTCTGGCCGAACCGGGACCGGTTCATTCTTTCGAACGGGCATGCCTCAATGCTGTTGTACTCGATGTTGTATCTCACCGGCGTGAAAACGGTTGATTCCGAATACAAGGTCCTCGATCGTCCAGCCGTCACGCTCGACGACCTCAAGAGTTTTCGCCAGCTCGATAGCAAAACTCCTGGACATCCCGAGTATCGCCATACCTCAGGGGTTGAAATTACCACGGGTCCGCTGGGCCAGGGTGTTGGCAGCAGCGTAGGAATGGCCATTTCGGCCAAGTGGCTGCAGGCACGCTACAACCGTCCAGGCGTCGAGATTTTCGACTACAACGTGTACACCTTTTGTAGTGACGGCGATTTGATGGAAGGCGTGGGCAGCGAGGCGGCGTCGCTTGCAGGACACCTTAAGCTGCCAAACCTGTGTTGGATCTACGACGCCAACCAGATCACACTCGACGGCCCTGCCGATTGGTCATTCAGCGAAGACGTCGCCATGCGCTTCCGCGGGTATGGCTGGAATGTGACCCATGTTGGAGATGCGAATGATCTCTACGCGCTCTCGAATTCATTCAATGAATTTCTTGCCACGAATGATCGGCCAACGCTCGTCATTGTCAACAGCCACATCGGCTATGGCTCTCCACATAAGCAAGACACCAACGCGGCGCACGGCGAGCCGCTCGGTGAAGATGAAGTCCGATTGGTCAAGAAGTTTTATCAATGGCCCGAGGATGCGCACTTCCTGGTGCCGGATGGCGTGCTTGAGCATTTTCAGGAAGGTATTGGGCAACGCGGCCGTGAGCTTCATTCGGAGTGGACTGATCTCTTCGCGCGCTATAGCAAACAATTCCCTGACCTTGCTGACCAATTGTGGCGCATGCAACGTCGCGAGCTTCCCGACGGCTGGGACAAGAACCTGCCTACCTTCCCTGCGGACGCAAAGGGCGTCGCTACGCGCGAAAGCTCCGGAAAGGTCCTCAACGCACTTGCCCAGAATATTCCGTGGCTGATCGGTGGCGCTGCTGACTTAGCAACCTCGAACAAGACCGATCTCAAATTTGAAGACGCTGGCGTTTTCAAGGCGGGCAATTATGGCGGCCGCAATTTTCACTTCGGAGTTCGCGAACACGCCATGGGAGCGGCCCTGAATGGCATGGCAATCTCCAAAGTTCGTCCGTTCGGTGGAACATTTTTCAATTTCACCGACTATATGCGGCCTGCCATGCGCCTGGCATCAATCATGGAGATTCCGACCATCTATGTGCTCACGCATGATTCCATTGGACTCGGCGAAGATGGTCCAACGCATCAGCCCATTGAGCAGTTGGCGTCACTGCGGGCCATGCCGCACATGATCGTGATGCGTCCGGGCGATGCGAACGAAGTTGTTGAGGCATGGAAGGCGATCATGCCAATGAAGCGCAATCCAGTCGCGATGGTGCTTTCCAGGCAAGCCCTACCCACGATTGATCGCTCCAAGTACGCATCCGCTTCCGGAGTCGCGAAAGGCGGATACATCCTCGGCGACGCGCAAGGTGGAAAGCCGCAGGTGATTCTCATCGGTAGCGGCAGTGAGCTGTCGTTGTGCGTGAGTGCCCATGAAAAATTGACGGCGGAAGGCATTCGCGCCCGCGTGGTCAGCATGCCTTCGACCGATATTTTCGAGATGCAGGATGACTCGTACAAGAGCTCAGTTCTTCCGCCTGACATCAGCGCGAGAGTCTCGATTGAAGCAGCCTCAGTATTCGGATGGGAAAGATACGTCGGCCTGCAAGGCGCAATTATCGGCATGACTACCTTCGGAGGATCGGCCCCGGCCAAAGACTTGTTCAAGAAATTCGGAATCACAACGGAACATGTTGTCCAAGCCGCCAAAGAAGTTTTGGCGCGAACAAGATAAGAGAGGTACCAAATGCAACCCACTGGAGTCCTCGATACTGCTAAAGCTACAAATCCGTTGAAAGATCTCTTGAAGTTCGGCCAGTCCGTTTGGCTCGATTACATCCGACGCGACCTGATTACCAGCGGCGAACTCAAGCGCCTCATTCAGGAAGACGGACTGCGCGGCATGACGTCGAATCCCGCAATTTTCGAAAAGGCAATCGCCGGCAGCACCGATTACGCGGACATCCTCGTCTCGCTAAAAGATCGTCCTGATCTCGACGCAAAGGCGCGGTACGAGATCATCGCGATTCGCGACATTCAGGATGCGGCCGATCTGCTGCGTCCTGTGTACGACGAATCCCATCGGCGCGATGGCTATGTCAGCCTTGAAGTCTCGCCTTATCTTGCCCGCGATACCCAGGGCACGCTCGAAGAGGCCCGCCGGCTTTGGAAGTGGGTGGACCGCCCGAATGTGATGATCAAAGTCCCAGGTACCGCCGAGGGCATTCCTGCATTCGAGCAACTTATCAGCGAAGGCATGAACATCAATGTCACATTGTTGTTCTCACAAGAGGCATATCAACGTGTCGCTGAGGCGTATGTTCGAGGCGTCGAGAGATTCGCTGCGACCGGTGGAGATGTCGGCCGTATCGCCAGCGTCGCCAGCTTTTTCATTAGCCGCATTGACAACTCGGTGGACGCGGAACTCTCAAACCGCCTGAAATCAGCAAAAGGTTCGGAAGAGCCGAAGCTCAAAGGCTTGCTGGGTAAGGTGGCAATCGCCAACGGAAAACTTGCATATCAGCGTTACCTGAATATCTTCTCCGGGGCGCAGTGGGACAGACTCCGCTCAAAAGGTGCTCAGACTCAGCGCGTGCTGTGGGCCAGCACCAGCACCAAAAATCCGGCTTATCCCGACATCCTTTACGTCCAGGAAATGATTGGTCCCGACACGGTCAATACCATACCGCCGGCCACTTTCGACGCATTCCGCGATCATGGGCAGCCTCGGGAAACTCTGACCGAAGGTGTTGATGAGGCTCAGCAAGTGATGCGGCAGCTTGCCGAAGTTGGCATTTCGATCGACCTGGTAACTGACAAGCTCACCGATGATGGTGTCCGCCTGTTCGAGGAAGCCTTCGACAAATTGCTCTCGGCAGTGGAGAAGAGCACGCAGGGCGAGACTACCCCGAAGATCAGCCTGCAGAGTTCTAAACTTCCGGATGCACTCGCCAAGCGAGTTGCGCAGAACGTGAACGACTGGCGCGCGGCTGGCAAGGTCCGGCGCTTGTGGCAGCGCGACGCGTCCCTGTGGACGAACAGCGACGAATCGCAATGGCTAGGTTGGTTGGATGTCACCGAAAAACAATTTGAGTGCACAGACAAATTTCGGCAGCTCGCCCAGGAAATCAGCAGTGAAAACTTCAGTGACATTTTGTTGCTTGGCATGGGCGGCTCCAGCCTGTGTCCAGAAGTCCTGGCGAAAACTTTTGGACGGGGAGAGGGCTTTCCGACACTACACGTCCTCGATTCAACGGACCCTGCCCAAGTCAAGGCATTCGAGAAAAAAATTGATCTGGCAAATACTCTGTTTATCGTTTCCAGCAAATCGGGTTCAACGCTCGAACCAAATATCTTCAAGCAGTACTTCTTCGAGCTCGTCAAGGAAACGATCGGGCCTAAGAAGGCCGGCAGCCGCTTTATCGCGATTACCGATCCCGGCTCGAAGCTTGAAGCTGAAGCCACGGCGGACAAATTTCGGCATGTCTTTCACGGCGTTCCCAGCATTGGCGGCCGCTATTCGGCGTTGTCGAATTTCGGCATCATTCCCGCAGCCGTGATGGGGCTTGACGTCGCGAAGTTCCTCGATCGCACTGAAGAAATGGTCGAAGCCTGCGCCGCTGCAGTTCCGGTGGAGAAGAATCCTGGGGTCATGCTCGGAATCATTCTTGGAACGGCCGCGAAGGCCGGCCGCGACAAAGTTACGATCATTACTTCGCCGGCAATTTCCGATCTAGGCGCATGGCTCGAGCAGTTACTTGCTGAATCGACCGGTAAGCAGGGTAAAGGACTGGTTCCGGTAGATCGCGAAGAACTGGCCGCATCGGCCTGCTATGGAAAGGATCGCATCTTCGCGTATTTGCGTTTCGAGGGAGCGCCCGATTCGGGGCAGGACAAAAATGTCGCAGCCCTCGAAAACGCCGGATATCCGGTGGTTCGCATTTCGGTGAACGACACCTACGACGTTGGTCAGGAATTCTTCCGGTGGGAAATCGCGACCGCAGTTGCTGGGTCCATCATCGGGATCAACGCGTTTAATCAACCGGACGTCGAAGCCAGCAAGATCGAGACTCGCAAGCTGACCAGCGAGTACGAAAAAACCGGATCATTGCCAACGGAAAAACCCATCTTCGAGCAAGCTGGCATCAAGTTGTTCGCCGATTCGAAAAACGCGAGTGCTTTGGGCAGCGGCAATCTTGCCGGACGTCTTGGCGCGCATCTCGCCAGAATCCGGCCGGGAGATTACTTTGCCCTGCTGGCCTACATTGAAATGAACCCGGCGCATGAAGCGCGATTGCAGGAAATTCGACTCGCTATCCGTGACGCAAAGCAGGTCGCCACTTGCCTCGGCTTCGGTCCGCGTTTCCTCCATTCCACCGGACAAGCATACAAAGGTGGTCCGAACAGCGGCGTATTTTTGCAGATCACCTGTGACGATTCGAACGATCTGTCGGTTCCGGGCCAGAAGTACACTTTCGGAGTAGTGAAAGCGGCGCAAGCGCGCGGCGATTTTCAGGTCCTTGCCGACCGCGGCCGCCGCGCGCTACGAGTGCACTTGGGAAAGAATGTGGAACTGGCCTTGTCGGAGTTGTTGAGCATAGTCGCTGAAGCGTTGGCCTAGATTCGTCACGGCATACCTTCGGGTGTGTCGAAGTGTCGCAAAATTCAATCCGGCTTAGTCGTTCGCAGCAAGGAACTATTCTCAGGGAGAAACCTATGCGTCTCGGAATGGTCGGTCTCGGCAGGATGGGCGCCAATATGGCACGGCGTCTGATTCGCGGCGGTCACGAAGTTGTGGTTACGGATCTTAGTCCTGACGCTGTGAAAGGCATGGCCGCCGAAGGTGCTGTATCGTCCTCATCGCTCGACGATTTCTGCTCCAAGCTTGGTTCGCCGCGCATCGCGTGGCTCATGGTTCCGGCAGGCGGGCCCACGGAGTCTACCGCGCAAGCGCTCGCGTCAAGAATGAAGCCCGGCGACGTCCTCATTGACGGGGGCAACTCCTACTTCAAAGACGACATTCGCCGCTCGAAGCTTTTCGCTGAAAAAGGCCTTCACTATGTGGACGTCGGCACCAGCGGCGGCGTTTGGGGCCTGGACCGCGGGTACTGCATGATGATCGGCGGGCCAAAGGAAATCGTGCAGAAGCTCGATCCGATCTTCAAGACACTTGCGCCGGGCCGTGGAGACATTGCGCGCACCCCCGGTCGAGAGAAATTATCCGGCACCGCTGAAGAAGGCTACATCTACTGCGGGCCGTCCGGTTCAGGGCATTTCGTAAAAATGGTCCACAACGGAATTGAGTACGGAATCATGCAGGCCTACGCTGAAGGCTTTGACATATTCCGCAATGCGAGCAAATCCGAGCTACCCAAAGATGAGCAATACGATCTCAATCTGCCAGACATTGCAGAAGTCTGGCGTCGCGGCAGTGTTGTCAGTTCGTGGCTTCTGGACTTGACCGCAATGGCGCTCGCGGAAAATCCCACGCTTTCCGAGTATTCCGGCCACGTGCAGGACTCGGGCGAAGGACGGTGGACCATCGAAGCCGCCGTTGCCGAGGCTGTTCCCGTGGATGTTCTCTCGGCGGCGCTGTTCGTCCGCTTCCGCTCGCGGCAAGAACACACCTTTGCGGAAAAAATGCTTTCCGCCCTGCGACAGAAATTCGGCGGGCACGTGGAGCCTGCGGCCGAAAAGAAGACAGCCTGAGAACTGGAGAACTAGGTATGGCGCAAGCGGACGTGCTTCCTCAGACGCAAAGGACACCCGGCAGGCCCGGCGATCCCTGCATCATGGTCATCTTTGGCGCGGCCGGCGACCTCACACGCCGCAAACTGCTTCCGGCGCTCTACAATCTGGCGAAAGCACAACTGCTGTCACGAGAGTTCGCCATTGTGGGTGTGGCCCACAACGCGATGTCCAGCGATGATTTTCGCAAGAAGCTCTCTGAGGAGATTCGCCATTATGCCGGAGCAGAGCTTGATCCTGACATTTGGGAATGGTTCGCGCGACGGATCTATTACATCACCGCCGAATTTGACGATAAGGACCTCTATTCGGGACTAAAGACTGATCTCGAGAAGCTAGATAAAAACCACTCCACTCACGGGAACTACTTTTTCTATCTTGCGACTGCGCCACGCTTCTTCGGCACAGTGGTCGAGCAACTCTCAACCGCCGGCCTAATGAACGAAGACAACGGCCAACGCTGGCGCCGCGTGATCGTGGAAAAACCATTCGGGCACGACATCGATTCGGCGAGAGTCTTGAATCAACAGTTGTTGAAGGTCGCGGACGAAAAACAGATCTATCGCATTGACCACTATCTCGGCAAGGAGACCGTCCAGAATATTTTGGCCTTTCGGT
>WNGE01005202.1_pt1 | contig 19133 bp, 14 predicted proteins | sample 5400651 | NCBI WGS metagenome assembly WNGE01 (sample SAMN13153370, study PRJNA577476) | soil metagenome | isolation source: 60 cm soil or saprolite under grassland replicate 2 | place: USA:California | collected 2016-06-15
ACGAGCAATACGGTTTCGCCGCCCTGGATTTGCGCACCGTTTTGCAGAAATGCTTCCGCGACTCGCTCGCCGTTTACAAACGTGCCGTTGGTTGAGCCCAGATCGCGAAGAAAACAATGAGGCGGAGTGATTTCCAGCAGACAATGATTGCGAGAGAAAAATTTGTCGTCAGTTAGACACAGGTGGGCGTCGTTACTTCTGCCAATTAAGAAAGTATCGGACTGAGTGAAGGTAAAGACTCGACCCTGGTAAGGTCCGGCCATTACTCTTAAGTTGACTTGCATCACTTCAACGTCCAACGTCCAACGTCCAAAGTCCAAAGTCAAAACCCCGATTTCAGCACAGCACAAACAGCTGATCCTAAAGAATCGGACGTTGGACTTTGGACATTGGACATTGGACAGGTTTCTACCGTTTAATCTCAAGGTCGTCGAAGGCAACTTCGGCAGTGTCGCTGGTGTAGAGTCCGGCAATTCCGCCTTTGAAGTTTTCCGTGTCGGTAATGCGATCAACATACTGACCGTTAATATAGAACGTAAGTTCCGAGCCTTTGGCGCGCACCTCGAGTTGATTAGGGTTGGTTCCAGACCGGATGACTTTTGAGTTAGTCCAGGGCACGATCTCCGTCTGCGCACCCGCCTTATGCTTGATGATTTCATACTTCGGCTCATTGCCTATGTAGATGAGCAAAGCATAATCCTCGAGCTCGCCGCTTTTTGATTTCTCACCGTGCACAATAAGGCCGAATCCGGTTGCCGCCGGCGTGCCGTCAACACTGCGTGCCGTCACGCGAACCGCGGCGTTACCTGTCTTGTAGTCAGTCGAGGGTGCATACATAACGAGATACGTCTTCGATTTGGCGCGCATGTGGTATTCGTCGTCAGCGTACCAGATGTCGCCAAAGGCGTAATTGCCTGTGCCCCATTTTTGTTCTGAAAAATTATCTGCAAGTGAGCTGGGAAGATTTGCGTTTGCATTTGTACTGGACACATTCGCATTTGTGTTCGCGTTAGCGTTGCGATTAGCCGCTCGAGAATTGACGTTTCCGCGATTTGCGTTCGAGATTGAACCCATGCTGGCCAGCGCAATGATCATGATGATGCCGCCGACGGCGATTACTCCCAGCACCAAAAGTCCGCCGAGAATCCACCATACTGCGTTTGATTTTTTACCCTGTGCGCCTGGCCCAGGCAGATTGGACTGCTGTTGCTGGCCAAACTGCGATCCGTAATGTGCGGCAGGATCGGAGACCTGATATACCGGAGGAGGCGCCGGTCGATAAGCCTCGGCCGCAGGCGCTTTCGTATCGCGTTTATCGGTATAACGAATCGTCGCATTCGGATCTATGCCCGTTGCGGCGTTGTTGACCAACGGCGTGCCGTCTTCCAGACAGAAGTTTAGTGACGCATCCGTATAAGTGCGACTACAAGTGGGGCAGCTTTTCATATTTCATTTGGCCCTTAAACTAATCGAAATGTCCAAGCGCCATTAGGCGCTACATGTTTATAGCACGTGATCGAATAATGTCTAGCAGCTCCAGAGGATCGGAAACCGTTTAACGGTTTTCCAGTCTTCTGTCGGGCGACTGGTCACCAGGCTAAAGCCGCCGCGCTAATGAGAGCGAGGTTCATTCGAACTATATCAGTATCATATGAGCGGCTCGAACTGGGTCCGTAGGAGGCTGCTGATTGGAAAGCATCGCTAGTTATGACATTTGTCACCTGGCGAAGCCGGTCAACTGCTTAACCCGTCTTCACGACGGTTGGGATCAAGCAGTAATGGGCTTACCGCAACGGCCGCAGAATTTTGTGGCGCCCGAATAACTGCTGCCGCAAATTTTGCAAACTACTTCAACGGGCCGCGGTTGGCTCCAGTCCAATGACTGCGAGCCGATGGGAATGCCACACTTACCGCAGAATCTGATGGCGTAAGGGTATTCCTGTTTACAACGAGGGCAAGCAATAGTCACTGATGAAGGAGCCGGATTGCTACTACTAATAGCGCCAGCGATCTCCGCATCATCTTTGACGAACATGAAAGTTGTGCCGCCGCAGCGCCCACAAAACTTTATCCCTTCGGCGAAGCGTGATCCGCAGTTTGTACACGCGACCACGCGTGGAGCAGTCGTTGCGCCTCCCGCTCGGCTGTCAAGACTTCCTCCTCGCGAAGGTGTCAACTGCTCGCTTGATGGCGCGCTCTTAAACTGCGACTGGATGATCTGTTCTATACCATCTGGCCTGATTTCTATTACGCGCTCGTCGTCAACCTCACCAGCGCGAGCTACGCGCAGCACATGTTGACCGGGAGGAATTGAGTTGAGAATCACGCGTCCCGAACGTCCTATGCTGCCGTGTCTCTCGTCGTCAATATAAACTTCCGAACCCTGCGGGGCCATCACTACCAGAGGCGAATCGTTTTGGCTTTTAGTTTCAAGTTGCTTTCCTGCTGCTGCCGCCAACAGGTCAAACCAATCGCTCGCATCTCGCGGTCGCTCAGAAGCTTCTCGAGCGAGAGCCTGCAGAATCACCTTGTCGACTTCGGCGGAAATGTCTGATCGCAAACTCAACAACGACGGAGGCGGCTGCATTAGTTTCTGTGCGACCAGTTGGGGGAGGTCGCCGATAAATGGCGGACGGCCACCCAGCATATGATAGGCAATCGCGCCCAACGCATAGATGTCTGCGCGAGCATCCAACTGCACGCCTGTTTGCATTTGTTCAGGGGCCATATACTCAGGTGTCCCAATAATGCCGCGTGATTCAGGACCACTGGCAGAAGTTGTTTCCGTTCGATCCGGATGAACTATTTTCGCCAGGCCAAAGTCACCAACTTTTACAAATCCGTCGGCATTGCTACTCCCGGCTCGCCGCAGCTTTTGCGTGATAAAGATATTTGCGGGCTTGAGATCGCGGTGGAGTATACCCTCGTCATGCGCCGCTTCAACGCCGGCCACCACCTGACCGAGGATCGTCACCGTGCGTTGAATATCCAGGGTGCCCTCGCGCCGCAGCAACTGATAAAGGCTTTCACCATCGACGTATTCCATCACCAGAAAAAATACGCCCTCCGGACTCTTGCCGAAATCCGTGACGTCAACAACGTTTGGATGGCGGATGGATGCGGCCGCGCGAGCTTCGCGCTCGAAGCGCGCGATCGCTTCGCCTTCCTGAAGCATTTCGTCGCTGAGTATGTCGGGCCGCACGGTCTTGATGGCTACTCGACGTGTAACGAGATTCTGATCGCGCGCCAGGTAGACCTGCCCCATGGCGCCGCGGCCAAGGCGTTTCTCGAGAAGGTAACGCGCCGAGAGCAGCCGGGGTCCTGGTAGAGTGTGCTTGGTATTGGCACCATCTTGCGGACAGGTGAGTTCGTCGTCTTCAAAACAACTTTCACAACGTGGACACTCGCGCATGGGAAGGCTTTCGAGGGTAGAGACAATTAATAAAGAAACAACAGCGTCGCGAGCAGAGAATAAGGTGTGGCCGGGTAGGCGTCAATGAACGGTTTGGAGTGCGGTGACCTGTCACCGCATTGGTCCGCGGCGACTTGACCGCAGGCGTACTCTACATTCAAGCGAACATAGCCGCGACAGGTCGCGTCCGACCAAAGCGCTGACTGGTCAGCGCACTCCAAAGACTTCGCGTCCTTCGCGGTTCGCTCTGCCTGACTACTACAACTAAGCCGCTCCCAACTCGGACGTACATCCTGAGCACCGCGTCGCTTCTACAGGAATTGACGACAAACAAAAAGGACACTCTTTTGTCAGCTCCCCCTTTTCCACGCGCCTGCTCCGGTTGACGGCTTTCACGATCAAGAAAATCACGAAGGCGATTATCAGGAAACTAACCAGATCATTAATGAAAGCACCATACGCAATCACCGGAAGTCCTCTTAGTTGCGCATCAGCTAATGATACCGGACGCTCACCCGAGAGATCGATAAAGAGATTTGCGAAATCTACCTTCCCCAGCAGCATGCCGATGGGCGGCATGATGATGCCTTCCACCAGTGAGGTGACAATCTTGCCAAAGGCTGCGCCGATAATTACGGCAACTGCTAAATCAAGCATTTAACATTGTGGCTGTCCTTTCACAGGTTCTTGTTTAGCGTCCGAACTCCAGCTTGTTCTTCGTCGGCAACTCAAAAGGTTGTACTTCATTGGCAGTTCTTCGCTGCTGTGTAGCCGGCCTTTTCCGCTTCTTCCTTTGTCTTAAACACGACGCGGTTTTCTTGCTTAATCTCATTCAAGGCCTGACAACCTCCGAGGTAGTAAACCCTCGCTTGCTTGTCGGCAATTATCTCGCCCTGCTCACCCTCTTCAACCGCTGCGTCTTGTTCTTCTTTAGCCTCTCTGCGGGCTGCCACCGTTTGCTCTGCAGTTTGGTCGATAATATGAAAGCTTGGTCCCTCAGCCACAATCGAAACTGTTATTTGAAAATCTGCACAAGTTAGTTGTTGGCCGCGCATCTTCCATGGCTTCCACACATCCGGCAGTTGAAGCGATTGCGAGATTCCCTTAACGAAGTCTGGAACGGTTTGCCATCTGAACGACCCATCAAAACCTAACCAAAGGGAAGTTAAACGACCATCCAGGAAGTCGAGCGAAACGGTTCTAATTCCCGACAAGCTGGTCTTGTCGATTTGCTGATCAAAGTCCGGGCTAAGACTTGTTTTCGACAATCCGAATTCGTTGACTCTTCCGAAAACAACTTGCGGAACGCGCAGCTTTGCCTGCGCTGTCGACATCCCCATCCGAAAGCCAAACAATTCGGGAGCGTCGCGCAGTTCAGAAACCTTCAACGTACATTTGTTCTCTTGCCCTAAGATAGTGGTGGCACACAGGAGGATTAGTAAGGGAAGAAGAGGCTTAAGTCTCATGTGAATGATGGATCACGGAGTCGTAAAGCTAAGCAGATTTTCCATTTATCATTTTCCAGCTCTCATTTTCCATTGGGGAATCAACCTGGAAGTGCAACGCGAGTATTTCTTCTCAGGTGTTAATGAGAGTGAGCAGCATCGTCGTAGAAAACCTACTTGTGTTGCGCTGCGACCGAATCCACAAATGAAAACTGGAAAATGATAAATGGAAAATCTTGCTTGTTGATTAAGCACAGTTCGTTTGTTACTTAATCAGCCCTCTAATCAATTTCTCCAGCTCCTCCGGCTCGAATGGAGTTGACACATATTCATTGCAGCCGGCGGCGAGAGCATGGCCCCGATACTGATCAGCACCATACGCGGACACTGCGACGATAGGAACCGCGGCAAAATCTTTCAGTTCCCGAATCTTACGCGTGGCCGAGAGCCCGTCGAGTTCCGGCATTTCAACATCCATGATGATTAGGTCTGGCCGATTGCGTTCTGTAGCCGCGATAGCGCGATTCCCGTTTTCGGCCTCGACCACGCGAAAACCCTTCTTTTGCAGCCAGGTTCTCAACAGCAACCGCGTGTCGTCAAAATCATCGACGATGAGAATCGTGCGGCGGCGGTCATCGTTTGGTTTGTTGGGATTAGTGGACACGACGTTTGTTTCTGTTTGAAGTTGGAAAGTGACAACCGGCGGCGAAGCAAAGTCGACAAGTTTCGCTGGAAGGCGAACCGCCACAGTTTGCGGAATTCCGCCCGGTGTCTTGCTTTTCAAAAAATTCACATCGATGCTGGGGGTTTTCAAGCCTACCACTTTCAGCCTTGCGTGCCAATATAAGTACTTCGGTGGTACTCGTCACACCATAGATAGGAGCCGGCACAACGGAACCAGGGATAGTTGCGCGCTGCCCGGTGGCAGGTTGTTTTGGACTTCGAATACTTAGCATCATTGAGTCTTGTCACAATATTGACAGGCGAAGCTTTAATCCGCTAGAGTCCTGCGCGTTAACACTGAAGTATCGTTCGATGCCTAACACTCGTCAGGATGAAAACACATTTTGCCAGCTGTAGTTGACCCAGAACCCCAGGAAGTTTTGAACCATATGTCTAACGCTGCTCTTTGCGACGGGTGTTCCATCACCCGGTATTTCCGTTGTCAAACAGAACTTAGAGGGGAAGTAAAGATATGGACTTTTCTACCTCCGATCCCTAGCGTCGGCTCCCTCCGGCTTTTTGATCGACAACTGCGCCGAGGATTAGGTTACACGCCAACCGCTCTCGCGGCAGCATCTTCTTAGTTTCCTCTTCTCTTGTAGCCTTCCCCTCCTTGCCGAAATCCTTCAAAGAGAAATTGTTCGCGATGATTTTCGTCGCCTATCTCATCGTTGTCGTGGCGCTCACGATTATTCCCACGCACCTTTCGCCGTTGAGGAGTCCTCATTCAGATCACATAAATCTCGTCCCGGCTAACTATTCACTAAGGTGTATCCTGCTGGCTTATAAACGGCATCCTGATCTAATGACGTTCTGCTTACGGAACACGCTCGGGAACGTTGCCCTCTTTCTTCCTCTGGGTATTCCGTTACCGCTAACGTTTGAGCGCTTTGACTCACTGAAGCGCGTGCTGGCGATTGCGTTTTGTGTTTCTCTGAGTATTGAGACGACTCAGTTCTTTTCCCGCTTCATTGGTAGCGCGCGGGCCGTCGATATTGATGATGTCCTGCTAAACACGCTCGGCGCCTGTCTGGGTTTTCTTCTGTTTCGGATCTTCCCGAGAGCAGAGGGAAAGGCGTAAAGGGGAAGCGGGGACGGGGAAAAGGGGAATAGGGGAAATGGAGTTAAGGGGGTCCTTTCCTTCCCCTTTACTCTTTCCCCTTTTCCCCTTTTCCCCCGGTTGCCTTATTCCCCGTTGTAAAACCTTTGCGATTTGGATAGCATCGCGGTCCTATGACTACCATTGCCGAAGCCATGACGGGCGATGAGATCGTCGATCTCTGTCGCCGGCACACGCTCTTCGAGTGGTCCGCGCAGTCCGCCGTGGATCCGATTCCCGTTGCGCGGGCCAAGGGCATCTATTTCTGGACGCCGGAAGGAAAGCGCTTCATCGACTTCAATAGCCAGTTGATGTGCGTGAACATCGGACACGGCGACGAGCGCGTGATTCGCGCAATCAGCGAGCAAGCCGCGATACTCGCCTATGCCAGTCCCTTCATGGCCACCGAAGTGCGTGCGCGTCTGAGCGTCAAGCTTGCTGAGATCACACCTGGAGACATTGACGCGTTCTTCTTCACAAACGGTGGCGCCGAAGCAAATGAGAATGCGATTCGCATCGCGCGGCTCTTCACCAGGCGTCACAAGATTGCCGCACGCTACCGCTCATACCACGGTGGAACGGCGGGAAGTCTCACGCTAACTGGGGATCCTCGCCGGTGGGCGGCGGAGCCTGGCATTCCCGGCGTTATTCGCATTCCCGATTTCTACCACGGCATTCAGCAAGGCTCGGACTCGACCGAGGAAGTGCTGACACGGACCGAGGAAATTCTGCAACTCGAAGGTCCGCAGACCGTAGCGGCGATCATCGTCGAGCCCATCGTCGGGACCAATGGCATCCTCGTGCCGCCGGACGGCTACATGCAGGGATTACGGAAGCTCTGCGACACCCATGGGATCCTGCTGATTGCAGACGAAGTGATGACCGGGTTCGGCCGCACCGGCGAGTGGTTTTCAGTTGACCACTGGCAGGTCGTGCCCGATCTGTTGACGATGGCCAAGGGCCTGACGAGCGCATATGTGCAGCTGGGTGCGGTCGGCATGCGGCGGCACATCGCTGAACATTTCGAGAAGAACGTCTTCTACGGTGGCCTGACGTACAACAGCCATCCGCTCGCCTGCGCCGCGGCACTGGCAACGATTGCGGTGTACGAGGAAGATGGCCTCATCGAGAACTCGCGGCACATGGGCGCCGCGATGGGTGGCCTGCTGGAGGATCTCGAGCGTCGTCATCCTTCGGTGGGTGCTACACGCAGCATCGGGCTTTTTGGAATCGTTGAGCTGGTGCGAAATGCTGAGACACGCGAGCCGATGGCACCCTTTAACGGCACTTCATCCGAGATGCAGGCGCTCAGCAAATTCTTTCGCCAGGAAGGGCTCTACACGTTCGTGCGTTGGAACACGTTCTTTACCAACCCTCCACTATGTATCACTGAAGCCGAACTGCGCGAGGCGTTCGCGATCATCGATAGGGGTTTGGAGATCACCAATCGCGCCGTTTCGTAGTGCCCGGGTCAGAAGGCAGAAGTCAGACGCTGGAATCTAAAAGTCAGAGATCAGAAACCTGAGATCAGAAAGTAACCGCTGCTTTCTGAACGCTGATCTCTGGCCTCTGATCTCTGTTTTTTGGTACCCGCGGCAGGGGTCGAACCTGCGACCTTTCGCTCCGGAGGCGAACGCTCTAATCCACTGAGCTACGCGGGCATGCTTGTTTGCCGGAGAAGATAACACAGGGGATGGTCACTCGCCACCGCGCGACCAAAAAAGAAACCAAGGCGAAGGCTATCAGCTATTTCGCACCTCACTTGGTTTTCGACGCTACGGCAACACGATTGCGCCCCTCATTCTTGGCGACGTAAAGCGCTCCATCACTCGCCGCATAGAGCGCTCGCTCCGAAACCGCGTGCGCGGGACAAGCAGCAACGCCTATGCTCACGGTGATGTTTCCGACTCCCTCAATCGGTTGCTCAGCCAGGATGGAACGTAGGCGATTAGCAGCTGACACCGCTTTGGTGTCGTCGATTCCGGCAAATAACAAGGCAAACTCGTCACCTCCCAAACGCGCTGCCGTGTCATTGTCTCGCGAAACTCTGATCAGTGTGTCGGCAATCTCGCGGATGACGAGATCGCCGGCGGGATGCCCGTAGGTATCGTTGATCGACTTCATGTAATCGATATCGAGCAGCAGCAGTGCGCACGGTGCTCCATAGCGCCGCCATCTTTCAACCTCTCGCGACAATGCAACTCGGAAGCGGCGGCGATTCGCCAGTCCGGTTAAATGATCAAGATCCGCCTCGCCGCGAAGCCGGTCCATAGTTTGACGCAGTGTGGTCAAACGACTAGCAGACAGGATTAGTAAACCGACCTCGGCCGGAATTTGGAAGTAGTCGAAAGCTCCGGTCGACATAGCCTCTTGTCGCCGTTCCAATGTCGAGGGTTCATCTCCAATTAGTATCAGAGGCAGACTATCCTGGCTTTGGCCAAGCACTCGCGCGAGCTCCTGGGCCGACATGCCCTTGATGGGAGTGTTTGCAATAACGATTTGTGGGCGAGAGCGGCGGAGTGATACCGGCGCGGCAATGGCGGCAGATACACCTACGACCCGTAGCTCAGCCGCCTCGAGTGCCGCTTGAAAATGAGGGAGCGGCTCTTCTGTAATCAGCAGCACACGCCGTTGGTCGCGTGCGGGCCTCTTCCCCGATTTGTCTCTCTGCGACTTTGCCTTCAATGTGTCCTTAACCGTCCTCAGGAGAGTTTGCGCAAAAAAGTTTTGGGAGATGACTTAAGCTATGAAAATGCGGCGCGGGGGAACTAATAGAATAAGCCACCGCAATTAGGGCCTCAACGTTTAACGTGCGGCGTGGAAATTCGCCGGAATACGATGCCAACTCTTATTGGTTCTGGACGCAAAACAAAAGAGCGAAGCTAGGATGAGAGGTGCAAGACAAGCCTGACGAGCCCGAAAGAAATTGCGGCGATGATACCGGCCGCGGGTATGGTCAGTACCCAGGCCCACACGATCCTTCCAGCGATACCCCACTTAACGGCAGAGAGCCGGCGCGTTGCGCCAACACCGACGATGGCGCCGGTGATCGTATGAGTAGTTGAAACCGGAGTGCCGGTGAGCGTCACGTAGGCGAGCGTAATCGCGGCTCCCGTCTCGGCGCAAAAGCCGCCGATGGGCCTTAGCTTTGTTATTTTCGATCCCATCGTGTGCACGATGCGCCAACCTCCGGACAACGTGCCCAGCGCGATGGCGGCATGCGCAATCAGCACTACCCAGAGCGGAATCGGTGGTATGGTGCCATTCGGTCCGTAAGCGAGAATGCCGCCAGCCGCCAACACGGCGGTGATTATGCCCATCGTCTTTTGCGCGTCGTTGCCGCCGTGGCCCAGCGAGAAGGCGGCGGCAGAGAAGAGTTGGCCCTTGCGAAAAAACTTATCGACCGCTTTTGGCGTGGCCCGGCGAAAGATCCAGTGCACGGCCACCATTAAAACAAAACCCAGCAGCATGCCAATTAGGGGCGACAAGACAATAAACTTGATTGTGCGCACCCAAACTTCAGTTTTTAGCAAGCCATGAATTCCGCCAAAAGCTGCGATACCGGCGCCCGCGTACCCGCCCAGCAGCGAATGTGAACTGGAGGTGGGCAAGCCGAGATACCAGGTTACGAGGTTCCAAATAATCGCTCCCAAAAGAGCACACATGAGCACATACAGTCGCAAATCCGCGCTGATCAAGTCCATGCGCACGCCATCGCCGATCGCCTTCGCGACGCGCGTTCCAAAGATAGCGAAAGCTATGAAGTTAAAAAAAGCCGCCCAGATGACAGCCACACCCGGGGAAAGGACGCGCGTGGACACTACCGTTGCAATGGAATTAGCCGCGTCGTGAAAACCGTTGATGTAATCGAAAAGGAGTGCGAGCGCAACGAGAATTAGAACGAATGCGAAGGTAGCGGTCATGTCTTAAGACAGTAAATTGTGAACAGTGAACAGTGAACAGCCGAACCGACTTATCAACCTGACAGTTCACTGGGCAGATGATCGACTGTCCTGCTGTTTACTGTTCACTGTTCACTGTTCACTGTTTTTACGTATGCTTAATAATTACGCTTTCGATAATGTTGGCAACGTTTTCGCAACGGTCAACGGCGGCCTCGAGCTTTTCATAAACCTCTTTCCACTTCAGTACGGTGAGCGCATCGTGTGAATCATGAAATAGTTCGGCGATCGCCGCGTGATAAATGTCGTCGCCTTCATTTTCCAAACGGTGGATTTCGACCAGCCTTTGGGTTACGTTCTTCGGTTTTTGCAGCATGGCTACGATCTCCTTGAGCTGATCGGCCATGCGCTCGATTACATCGGCGAAGTCGCGCGCGTAGTCGGTAATCTCCTGCACGTCGAAAATAATTATTGCCCGCGCGGCATCGTCGATTAGATCGACAATATCGTCGAGCGCTGTTGACATGGTGTAAATGTCTTCGCGATCAAACGGCGTGATGAACGACTTGTTGAGTCGCGTCGAGACGTTGTGAGTGAGTTCGTCGCAGGCGTGCTCCAGGCCCTTGATGCGCTGCGCATAACCAGCATACTCGTGGTTCTTGTCCGCTAACATCTCCTTGAGTTCACGCGCTGCGGCGGAAATGTATAGCGTCATCTGAACGAAGAGATCGAAGTACTGCTCTTCACGTGGCAGAAAATTAAGCAAACCCATATCAAGCTTCCCTAACTGTAGAATTCATTGAATTGCTTTGGCAGAGTCGGCACTATAGCCGAGCGCATGCCGATTGTCCATCTGAATACCATCTGAACGTGAGCTGAACAGAAGAGCAGAAGGGAGAAGTAGGAAATCGGCGTCGCCGCCAAACACGAGGGCTCCGGAATGTACTTGCAAAAGACGCACGTCGTCGTATATCAAAGATAGTGAATGGCTGATAAAAATTATTTTAGCGAGGTTCAGGGCTTTCTTCGTTTGGAGTCAGAAGCAATAGCCCAAACTGCGACTCGTCTCAAACAGGATCAAATCGAGCGGGTGGTGCAACTCCTTGCCGGATGCAAAGGTAAGATTGTGATTCTGGGAGTCGGCAAGTCGGGAATTATCGCGCAAAAAATTGCGGCTACCATGACCAGTACCGGAACAGCGGCGCTTCATCTTCACCCGTCCGACGCGCTGCACGGCGGCATTGGGATTATCACTGCGGATGATGTGGTGATGATTCTGAGCAATAGCGGCGAGACGGATGAAATAATCGAGATGCTTCCGTATTTGAAGCGACGGCAAGTGCCGCTGATTGCACTAGTGGGAAACCTCAACTCCACTCTCGCCCGCCGTGCTGACGCGGTCATCGATGGGTCCGTGGATCTGGAAGCTTGTCCTCTAAACCTCGCGCCGACAACGAGCACCACGGTGGCGCTGGCCCTCGGCGATTCACTGGCGTTAACGCTAATGCAGGTCAAGGGACTGACGCCGGATGACTTCGCTATCAACCATCCAGCCGGACAATTGGGTAAACGGCTCACAATGACGGTGGCGGATCTAATGCATAGCGGGTCCGACAATCCGACGATTACCGCCGGCGCAGTTTGGATGGACATTGTGAAGGGCATTAGCGAGGGTGGTTTAGGCGCCGTAAATGTTGTGGACGACTCCGGACATTTGGCCGGAATCATTACCGACGGCGATCTGCGTCGCGCCATTCAGCGGCTCAGTCACGACACTCTCGCAAGCCTGAAGTGCGAGGAAATCATGACCAGAGATCCTGTTATGGCTACTCCGGAGATGCTCGCCTATGACGGTTTAAGGTTGATGGAGGATCGGCCATCGCAAATCTCCGTGTTGCCGGTTGTGAATGATAAGCGAGTTTGCGTAGGATTAATTCGCTTGCATGACATTGTGCGCAGCGGGCTATAAAGAAGTCCACAGTCCACAGTCCACAGAGTGCAGTCTACAGTCTACAGTCCCATGTCTCATCCGAGGCTGCAATCTTCTAGTCGGTCCGATCCTAAACGTTTTTCTAAAACCGGGCGTTTGACTGTGGACTGTAGACTGTGGACTGCTTGCCTGTTGTTGGACTTTGAACATTCGACGTTAGACTTTGGACGCGCATTTCCGGCATATCGACAATATCCCACGCCGAGCGCATGCGCAGTAGTTTTGACATCAAACCCGCGTGCATTATGTGACCGCTTCGCTCGGCAACCACCCTACCCAAAATGGGCATTCCCAGCAGGGCCAAATCGCCGATGATGTCCAAAATTTTGTGACGCACAAACTCATCGCGGAATCTAAGGCCGGTCTTATTCAACATACCCTCAGGTGTAAGTACGATAGCATTATCCAGCGAGCCGCCGCGGATCAGATTGGCTCGCCGCAGCGCCTCAATTTCATCAGTGAAACCAAACGTGCGAGCGGCTGCAATTTCCTTACTGAAGGAACCGTTATCGAGGTGCAGTGAAAACTGTTGTATGCCAATCATCGGATGGGAGAAGTCGATCAGGCAGTCGATCTGATAATGATCCCCCGGCTCAACGCTGATGCGCCTATTCCCTTGTTCGAAAGAAACCTTCTCCCTGACGAGCAGTGCGCGGCGAGCAAGTGGCTGGCTGATAACGCCGGCATTCTCGATCATCTCTGCAAAGACTTCCGCTGAGCCATCAAGAATCGGGATCTCCAGATTATCAACTTCAATGTAGACGTTATCGACGCCGAGACCTCGCAACGCCGACAACAGGTGCTCAACTGTCGAGAGCATCACGCCCGTACGCATGAGTGTCGTTGCGTAGCCGCAGTGAGCGACTGATTCGACCGTGGCAGGAATTTCAAAGCCCCCGAGGTCTGAGCGGCGAAAAACGTAGCCAGTGTCTGGCGGCGCCGGCATGAGGCGCACGTGCACTGGCACGGCAGTGTGTAGTCCAACGCCATCTGTTTCGACGGCTGAACCAAGCGTAGTTTGCTTAACCAAGCAGGTGGTCCTTAGTTACGTTGCGAATCATAAAGTTCATAACACAAATTGACGTGCAATGCTTATGCCGCTTTGCAAATCTCGTATCGAGCGAGCATCGTAGGCTAACTGTTGCGGTATTGCCACAACTGCCACGGAATCAAAGGAGAGAATGCCACAGTAAGATTGGGTGGATGCGCGGTTGATTAACCGGAAAGAGTGCAAAGGTCTGGCAAAGGACCGAGACGGTTTTCATTATCTTTGCGCAGCTTTGCGAGGCCTTGGCGCGATGTGCAGTTAGGTTATTCTCCCGACTGACTGCTTCATTGACACTGCGAAAACGCCTCTCTATCATCGAAACACATGCCAACTAAGCAAGCTTCCGATGGTAATGAGCCACGCGAACGGGTTTTTCTGATCGATTCGATGTCGCACATCTTTCGCGCTTTTTTTGCGCCGATGGCGAATCGCGCGGCGCCGCTAGCCAATTCCCGGGGGCAGGTTACACAAGCGGTTTATATCTTCACTAACATGCTGCGCAAGCTGCTTCTGGATGAGAAGCCAAATTACATCGCCGCCATTTTTGAGTCGGGCGAAAAGACGTTTCGTCACGAGACATTTGCCGACTACAAAGCCAATCGACTCGCCATGCCGGAGGACCTTGCCTCGCAACTTCCTTATATCATCCGACTCTGCGAAGCCTTTAATATTCCGGTAATCAATGCGCCGGGCTATGAAGCAGATGACGTGATCGGGACACTTGCGAAAAAAGTCGCCGAGCAAAAATTGCAGGCAGTGATTGTCTCCAACGACAAGGACATGTGCCAGCTTGTTGCCGACCCTTACATCGTTTGCATGCGCACGAATTCTCAAGTGGTGAAGCGCAAGGAATATGTCCCTCCGATTGAGTGGTGCGACGAAGCGTGGGTTGAGAAAAAGTTTGGCGTGCCCGCGAGCAAAGTCGTGGATTTACTGGGTCTGATGGGAGACTCGATCGACAACATACCAGGTGCTCCGGGTATTGGTGCGAAAGGTGCCGTGCAAATCATCACGCAGTTTGGCTCGATTGAAGACGCTCTCCAGCGTTGGGAGGAAGTTAAGCACAAAACTTATCGCGAATCGTTGCACAACAACCCCGACATCATTCGTCAGTCGCGCGAACTAGCACGGATACGACTCGACCTCGATGTTGATCTGGATCTAGACCAGGTTAAAGCTCGACCTCCTGATCGCACGGCTGCCTACGAGCTGTTTAAGGAATTGGAGTTTTCTGCGCTGACCCGCGAGTTTGCCGATGCTGCGACCGCGGTCCCTGCGGCTGTTGACGATCAGCTCAACTACAAAATCATCGATTCGCGTGCCGAACTGGATAATTTGATTAAAGGTTTGTGGGATGCTGAAGGTGTGGGCGTAGCCGTCGCTGATTCCACTCCGCGGGGCGATAAAGCAGAGAAGGCTGAAGAATCCAGTCAATTAGATGAACAGACGGTCGCGCAGCAATGCTCAATTGATTACCAGGCACCTGAAGGAATCGCGTTCTCAACGGCGGCGGGTGTGGCTACGCTGGTTGATTTCAACAAGTTTTCTGAAGGGCGCGAGGCGGCGCTGACCTCCCTGCGCGAGGTTTTGTCCAACGGTTTGATTGAGAAATCTGTTCACGATTTGAAACGCGCCGTCGGTTTACTGGCCGAACTCGACATCACGTTGGAAGGTATTAAAGACGACACGTTTCTGGCCGCCTACCTGCTTGACCCGAATCGCAGCAAGTACGAATTGAGCGATCTGGCCCGCGAAGCGATTGGCGTCGAACGTACTAATAAGCCCGCGAGCGGCTGGTCGGATTCACAATGGGAGACGGCTGCCGCGGCCGACCTGACAGCGCGCACCGCCAAGGTTCTGCACCAGCGTATCCTCGAGAAGAAGCTCGAAACGATTTATAGCGAGATGGAGCTGCCGCTCGCGCCGCTGCTCTTTCGCATGGAGCGTGCAGGCCTGAAAGTGGATCGCGCGACGCTCGCCGATCTTTCAAACTACCTCGGCCTGGAGCTGAAAAAGCTAACGGTAAAGATCTATGGACTTGCGGGAAGAGAATTCAATATTGGTTCTCCGAAGCAGGTGGGCGAAGTGCTGTCTGAGTTGGAGATGACATCGGGAAGAAAGACTTCGACCGGTCGAATCTCAACCAGCAAAGCTGTCCTGGAAGAATTGGCCCAAACATTTGAGTTGCCGCGGCTAATCATTGACTACCGTGAGCTTGATAAGCTCAAAAGCGTTTACACCGACGCGCTGCCGCATCAGATTGCAGCCGACGGCAGAATTCACTGTTTGTTAAATCAAACGGTAGCCGCCACCGGCCGGCTTTCGTCCAGCGAGCCGAACCTGCAAAACATTCCCATTCGCACCGAGCTGGGCCGTCGCATCAGGCGCGCTTTCGTCGCCGAAAAGGGAAACAAGATCATTTCAGCGGATTATTCTCAGCTGGAGCTGCGTCTGCTGGCGCACATCACGCAGGACCCGGTAATGCTGGAGGCGTTTCAGCGCGGTGAAGATATTCACGCTCGCACGGCGCGCCTTGTATTTGGCGCCAAAACCAATGAAGAGCTAAAAGAGGCGCGTCGCTTCGCGAAAATCGTTAACTTCGCGATCGCTTACGCTATAGAACCGTGGGGTTTGTCACAACGAGTTGGCATCTCGCGACAAGAAGCAAAAAAAGTTATTGAAGACTATTACAACACTTACAAAGGTGTGCGACGTTACATGGAGGAAGTACCGCTCCGGGCGCGTGAACATGGTTACGTCCGCTCCATCTACGGCCGCATTCGTCCGCTGCCCGGCATCGGCGATCGCAATGCAAACATTCGCAAAGCGGCAGAGCGTGAAGCGATCAACATGCCTATTCAAGGCACGGCAAGTGATATCGTGAAGATCGCCATGCTGAGAGTCGAGGAGGAATTCAAGCGCGAAGGTATCGAGGCTCAACTCCTGATGCAGGTGCACGATGAACTGCTCGTGGAAGCTGTGGCGGATACGGCGGAACATGTTGCCGAAGTTCTAAAGCGGGAAATGGAGTCCGCGGTAAGTTTGGATGTGCCGTTGGTTGTGGATGTTGGTATCGCTGACAATTGGATGGATGCGAAACCGTAGTCGGTTTAGGCTCCAACCCGCAGGTTGCAGGTTTACGATAACCTCAAGCTGGACCTTTTAGTCTGGACTGGTGTAGTAGCCGGACCTAAAGTAGGGCGCAAGCAAATGATCGAGAAGGAAGAAAAAGACACTGTTCAGCCCGATAAGGCGGACACGTCTGGTAATGGCGAAGACCCCGGCGTCTCGACGGTCAGTGCCTTTGAAGAATCCGCTGAACCAAGAATTGTATACCGCCGATCGGAGCCTAGCGAAACCAACGCTTACGCGCCGGTTCCCGTTGAGCCGCCAAGTAGCTTTCGCATGGGCCAGCTTTCGCCGGCAATTGTGCCTCTGATTGGCGGCTTCCTGTTGCTTTTGATCCTGATCGCCGTACTAGGGATATTAAGTGTTAGTCGCATGGACGAGGTGGGAAACACCGTTTTGAATCTCGAACAAGAGCACGCGGAAAAGTTGAAGTTACTTCTCAAGCTTCGACTCGCAGTCACCAAACTCAACAACGAAGCAAGGATTCGAGCTGAAGCCGACGCTCGCCGCGAGCTAAAACCTCCATTCGATTTGCGCTTGGGCCTGGCGCAAGATGAAGTCAACGACTTGCTGCCTCAGCTCAAGAATCAGCTGCTCCCTAACGATCCCGCCTGGGGCAGGTTTCGCAATGACCTGGCAAGTTACGTTGAGGTTACCGAAGATTTGCGGCGCTACTCGCTGGAAGGCTTTCGAACATTCCAGACGGTCGATACAGAACTCAATACTCTGCTCGGCAACCTGTCGGAGGAGCAACTCGAGGTTTTTCGCCAGGGTGAAATCATCGAGCAAAATGCTGCACGCTCAATTCGAACCTGGAGTGTGATTGCTCTCATATTCGGAGCGCTGGTGGCCGCTGGCACGATATGGGAAGTGCAACGTCGCTTTGGCGAGATGCGACGAAGCGTGGAAGAAGCCAGGCGTGAACGAAACTTCACCAGTCAATTGCTCGAGGGAATGGTCAGCGCAGTTGCGGCCATTGATGAGAATGATCGGATCCGTAGTGCCAACGCGGCCTTCTTCCGCATTTTCCCCAGGGCCACTATCGGGGCTTCAGTCTATGAGAAATTCGCTCCCGAGGCGGCCTTGAAAATGTTGGAAGCGGCCACAGGTACTTTGGTGAGCCAGGCGTCTTATCGCGGGCGCTGGGTATGTCCCTCAGCTGAAGACTCTGACCACCAGCATACTTTTGATGTTTATTCGTCCCCGCTGGCGATTAATGGCTCACGTGGACAAATCCTGACGCTGGTTGATGTGACTGAGGCGGCGGAAGCGGAGCGTGGTTTGCGGCGTCAGGAGTCGCTTGCGGCAGTGGGCCAGGCGACGGCTCAGGTGGCGCACGAAATTCGAAATCCGCTCGGTAGCATACGCCTTGGCGTCTCTATGTTGCGCGATAGTGTCACCGATGATGAAGGATTGAACACGATTGAGCTGGTGGAGCGGGGGATCAAGCACCTCAACAAACTGGTGGTGGACGTGGCCCAATTCTCACGGCGTAAGACGCTCGAACAAACGAACGTGGATCTTCACGAGCTTATTAAGCGCAGTCTCGAATTGGTGACTGATAAAATTAAAGACAAAGAAACCCCAATCGAGGAAAGACTGGCGGGCCAAAAACCGATCGGTCATTGGGACCCTGATCAGTTAAGTCAGGTGTTTGTCAACGTGATCGCGAATGCGATCGATGCGAGCCCCAAGCGTGTACCAGTGGTAATCTCGACGGCCGTAGTCAATATTGCAGGTGATGGTAATGAGGATGTCCCCGTCAAAAAGCTCGCCCGGGTCACGATTGCCGATCACGGAAAGGGAATGGACAAGATCACGCTCGATCGCATTTTTGAGCCTTTCTTTTCCACCAAGAAACGTGGCACGGGCTTGGGCCTGGCCATCGTGAAACAGATCGTCGAACAACATGACGGCACAATAAACTGAACTGTTGCTGTAATAAGCGGCGTGCCAGCCACCCTTCCTAACCCAGAGACTATTCACCAGCTTGTTTACTCAGAGCTTGAAAGGCCTTCCGTGAAGACTCGATTGTTTTGTCAATGATGCCTTCGGTGTGGGCGATGCTGACGAAGCCGGCCTCAAATTGTGAAGGCGCAAGATAAATTCCTTCGGCAAGCATGGCGTGGAAAAATTTGCCGTAGAGTGCTCGGTTGCTCTTGTTGGCGGTTGTCCAATTAGTAACCGGCTCGTCGGTGAAGAAGCTGGTCCACATCGAACCCACGCGGTTTGTGATGGTTTTGATGCCAGCCTCCGCGGCTGCGTTCGACAATCCTTCGCAAAGACGGGCTGAGCGCTGTTCCAGTTTGCGATATATGGTTTCATCTTTGAGCCGGCGCAGTGTCAGCAGTCCAGCCTTCATAGCCAGTGGGTTTCCTGAAAGCG
>WNGE01003880.1_pt1 | contig 19131 bp, 19 predicted proteins | sample 5400651 | NCBI WGS metagenome assembly WNGE01 (sample SAMN13153370, study PRJNA577476) | soil metagenome | isolation source: 60 cm soil or saprolite under grassland replicate 2 | place: USA:California | collected 2016-06-15
CATGGCCGATTTCTCCCCCAATGCTGTGGAGGAGATACTTGCACAGATGGGGATGGTTCTGCCGTCGTAACGTGCTCCAATCACGTTTTCCAGAACCTGAGAAACATCTTACTCAGGAAGCAGTCTTGTGCGTGAGAGTTTAAACGTCACCTCATCTTGTTGGCGGGACCACGTGTACCAGAGTTTGAGTGAGGTAGCAATCGGCTTGAAGATATCCCAGATAGCATCGGCATCATTCCTGGTCAGGCCAAAAGACTTCAAGACGTCAGAAGATGGCATATGAGCAAATGTAGCAAACGACAGAGCATCATTCCCTGCTTTCGCCACGAGGGTACCTCCAAGTGAGACGATATGCAAAGCAAGAGTGTCCATCACCACCTCGGGTCCATGACCTTTGAGCTCTTTCCATCCAGGTGCAAGTATGTTGCCTATAGCTGCAATGAACTGGTGGGGAGAGTGACCTTGCTCCTTGAAGTACACGACAGAGGCCAACAGATAAGCCAGCGCGTTTTCTTGCGCTTGATGGCGAATCTGCTCAAAATTAAATGGGTGTTCTGCCACGTTTTTCCCTTTTTCTAATGGTAGGTGAAAACAAATGCTATGTACCACCCCTTATTGATTGTAGCAGCAAAATATCCCTTCGTTCAATGGAGAAGACGTGAGATTGACTTCGGGGCCGCTCTAAGGTACATTGTTACTATGGAGCAATAGTATTCTGGCCCGCGTAGTTTCCATATGTGTATGAGCGTTGCATTATGGGCCTTGCCATGCAACGTCCCCCCTATAATTAATAGCCTGTTATTTGTATTCCGCTAGCGTAGCGAAAGGAGATAGCTCTCATGCAAACAATGGACAGCGAAATCAAGGATGAAATCTTTGTAGATGAGTACACTGGCGGACTCGTTGGTCCAAGCCTGGGCTTCGCGGCGACAATTAAGGATGGTGGGCACATCCGTTGTGTTGTTCCGCCCGGCTGTTGGGGGCCAATGATCACCCCAGAATTCCGTGGTGGGCACGAGGTAACGCGGCCGGTGGCCGTAGAAGGGGCTAGAGTTGGTGATGCTCTGGCTATCACCATTGAGTCTATGCGCGTGCTCTCGCTGGCAACCTCCTCCGGTACGATGGTGACCAACAAAGGCGCTTTTGGTGATGACCCCTTCGTTGACAAGAAGTGCCCAGGATGCGGCACGCTCTGGCCCGCCAGCCAGGTCGAGGGGACCGGAGAGAGCAGTATTCGCTGCGTCAAGTGCGGAACGGTCGTCAAGCCATTCGGCTTCGAGGAGGGTTATACCATCGTCTTCGATCACGAGAGCCAGGTTGGCTTGACGGTGGATGCCGGCAATGCCCACGATTTTGCGCAGCGAGCCCGCGAGATGGCCGCCCTCCCGCCAAATGCACGCCAGCATCCCATTCTCCTCTTTGAGCCACACACCATTCCCGGTACGCTAGCCCGCCTGCGTCCCTTTATCGGGAATATCGGCACAACGCCAAGCGCTGATTTGCCCGACTCGCACAACGCCGGCGACTTCGGCAACTTCCTGGTCGGGGCGCGTCACCCGTATGGCATGTCACTGGAAACACTCAATCGGGTGAAGACCGATGCGCACCTCGATACCAATGAGGTCCGTCCGGGCGCGATCCTCATCTGCCCGGTCAAAATCGAAGGTGGGGGCATCTATATTGGTGATTGTCACGCCAACCAGGGTGATGGCGAACTGGGTCTACATACCACCGATATCACTGCTGAGGCCCGCATCCGCGCCAATGTTATCAAGAACCTGGCATTGGATGGTCCCATCCTGTTGCCTGTCGCCGAGGATTTAGTTTATCGGTACCGGGCCAACCCTGAACGAAGCGACCGATAATGCTATCCAGCGTGCGTCCGATGTGTTACACATGACGCAGGCGGAAGTGCGTAACCGCTGCACCATTACCGGCGGAGTAGAGATTGGTCGCCTGCCCGGAGTCGTCCAGTTAAACATGCTCGTACCCATGGATAAACTCGATGCTATCGGCATTGGCTCCTACGTTCGCCAGCAATACAGTCTGTAATGCAATGATTACACAGGTATTCTGGCCCGGCCTTGCAAGGCCGGGCCAGAATACCTGTGTTTTTTGAGGAGAGCGAAGCCATGCATGTAGGTGTCGCACTCTATGGCGCAGCGCGAGTCATTATCGGCCAATCACATGTCGACGTAACGTTCGATGCTCCCAGCATCACACTAGGGCAGCTCCTGGAAAGACTGGCTGCTACCTATCCTCGTGCGCGATCGTACCTGCTGGACGAAGCCGGAAGGCTACCATCCCATATTCGTGTACTCATCAACGATGCGCGCCCAGACCCCGATGCCACCCTTGCTACTATGCTTCACGATGAAGACCGGGTTGCCTTATTGGTCGCTGTAGCCGGTGGGGAGATGCTATAGAAATTCCCCTCTTGACAAAGTGCTACCATCTCGTTATCATCTATATAGATGGTAAGGAGATGGTAGAATGACCCAACTCGAAAAAACGGAGAAGATCACGATCAACCTGGGACTCGTTGATCTAGGGCAAATCGACCTGTTAGTGCAAGAGGGCTTTTATTCCAACCGCACTGACTTTATCCGCACAGCCATCCGCAACCAACTTGCTGTCCATAAGGAGGAAGTCAAGCGTACGGTCGCGCGCAAAACGCTAGTACTCGGAGTACAGCATTACACTCGCAGTGACCTGGAAGCGGCGCTCGCGGCTGGCGAAAAGTTGCAGATCAACGTACTCGGCCTGGCAAGTATCGCCGACGATGTTTCCCCGGAACTGGCCTTAGCGACCATTGACTCGGTCGAGGTGCTTGGGGCCTTTAGAGCAACCCCGGCAGTAAGGGCGGCGTTGGCTGGGCGCATCAGATGAGTTGCGATATGGCAATGTTGCGAACCGCTAGCGCTTGTCGCCTCTGAAGGGTCTCAAAGAGATGAGACAGACAAGCTTGATGCTGTCAGAATTTTGGCTACGTCACAGATGAAGGAAGGAGAGTTTTGGATGAATGACCGCATGCAGGCTGGGATGGCAGAAGCGACCCGCCTCACGCGCGCTGGACAACTGGCTGAGGCAACCAAAATCATTCAGCGCACTCTAAGGGGCGAGCCGGCCCACGATGTGTCCAGAGCAGAGCCTAACAGTGCTGATACACCCATCGAGGGAGAGTTTCGCGTTGTTGATGACTGCCCACCTGGGACGGGATCCTCGATGAAGGGTATGGCACCGGGGATCGGAGTAGGCACAGGGGCTGTGAAAGCACCTCCTGCTGCAAGAGCGGGCGTGTTCTCACCCGGCACAATGCAGCTGCCCGGCAGCATGCCTACTGTCAGAGGACGTATACACCCGGTCACGCCAGACGAGGCGCCTTCCCTGGTCCATGCTCGTGGGAAGTTTGTTGATGGAAGATATACGAATAAGGCCGGGACACGTCCCTACAAACTCTACGTCCCCAGCGGCTTTGCAGGACAAGCGGTACCCTTAGTGGTGATGCTCCATGGGTGTAGCCAGACGCCAGTTGATTTTGCTGCTGGCACGCACATGAATGTGCTCGCTGAAGAGAAGACGTTTCTTGTGGCCTATCCTGAGCAAGTGACCTCGGCCAATCACTCAGGGTGCTGGAATTGGTTCCAGGCTGCCGACCAGTGTCAAGGTATGGGTGAGCCATCCCTCATTGCAGGGATCACGCAGCAGATTATGAGCGACTATCACGTCGATGTCAACCGGGTCTACATAGCCGGGATGTCGGCTGGTGGGGCCATGGCTGCGATCATGGCGGCAACGTACCCGGACCTCTATGCTGCCGTCGGCGTGCATTCTGGTCTCGCCTATGGCGCCGCACACGATCTTCCCTCCGCCTTCGCTGCGATGAAACAGGGAGCACCTCAGCATACACGACCGCTGGCCGAACGCATTCCACTGATCGTCTTCCATGGAGACCGCGATACGACTGTTGCCCCGATCAACGCGGACCGCCTGATAGACCAATGGCTCCAGGCGACTAATGATGGATCAAGCATCCTACAAGACGCCGGTGTAAAACGGGGGCAAGTAGCTGGCGGGCATGCCTACTCGCGCTTCATCTACCGGAATGCTAGTGGTCGAACGATGGTGGAGAAATGGATTATCCACCAGGCGGGTCATGCCTGGTCGGGAGGGAGTCCCAGCGGCTCGTATACCGATTTAATGGGACCAGATGCCTCCGCTGAGATGGTGCGCTTTTTCAGCGAGCAGCCAGGGAGGAAATAAGATCACCTCGGCTATCTTGAGAGGAGCCGCATTAGCCATGGAGCCTGGCATGAGCTCTTCCCTATCTTAGCGATAGACCATCGTCTTAAGAAGGTGCTCAAGGGTTCCCTCGAGATCAGTGCACAGGCCCGTATGGACTTGAGAGGTCTGGATAATAGTGCTACGCGGAGACACAAGCCAGTGAAAGCGCTCAGACTGTGACATTTGCCCCAGCGGCCCTGCTTCCGGTCCTCCCTCGCAAATATGCACAATGTCATCGAGTTCCTGCTGGATGGCAACTAGATCAAGGTCGGGTGCCAGGGCGAGAACTCGTGCCTGATCCAGATGAATGCGTACTCTGAGAAAGCGCTGCGTACGGCTAAAGAGGAGCGCACCGACGTTAATGCACTCGCCGCGCTCGACTTTGGGGACGACCCGGATGATCGCATAATCATAGGAACTGAGTGCGTGCACGTAAGGCCTCCTCCACGAAGTAGTGCGAAGCTGCCAGGCGGTCAAGCAGGTACGCCTGGTAAGCCTCGCGGTGCGCATCACGGTCAGCAAAGAACGGATCGGAATCGAGCCAGCTCTCGGGAATTGCTTTGATCGTCTCCCATATTGAATCTGGCGTCAGAAGTCCTTTCAAGAGCGCATCCGCCTCCTCAAGAGCACTGGCCACCGGAAGGAGCACGTGCTCCTTGATGGGGGGGAAGGGGCTGTGGCTGCGAGAGAGGTAATCCCCGGTACCGTGATGGAAGTAGAGCGCAGAACCGTGGTCGATAAGCATCAGTCGCCTGTGCCAGAAGAGCATGTTGGTATTACGCGCTGTGCGATCTACGTTGGTGACGTATGCATCGAACCATACGATTGAGGAGGCAAGCAAAGGATCGAGCCTGCTCGCGTCAAGCGGGTTGAAGGCGAGGGCTCCGGGTAAGTAGTCCAGGCCAAGATTGAGTCCCGCACTCGCTTTGATCAGGGACTGGATTTCATAGTCCGGCTCAGAACGGCCTAGCACGGGATCGAGTTCCATGAGAACGATTTCGGGAACAGGGAGCCCCAGAGCGCGGCCAAGCTCTCCGGCCACCAGTTCGGCAATCAAGGCTTTTGTCCCTTGACCAGCACCACGAAACTTCAGCACGTAGAGGCCATCGTCATCAGCCTCGACGATTGCAGGGAGCGAACCGCCTTCCCGCAGTGGAGTAACATAGCGAGTGATTGTGAGCATTCTGAGCATGGTCTTAGTCCAGGGCTATTTAGGGGTTTCGACCAGGAGCAACGCGTTGTCGTCTTCATCGAGGATCATCATATAGGTTCCCCAGGGTTGAGCATCCGGTTCCTGGGTAATACGCACTCCCTTTGCTTTCAGGTCTTCGTACAGCGCTGCCATGTCTGTGACATTGAATGTGAGCGCCTGCGATTTGCCCATGACCTGGCGATAATGCTTCCAATTGTCATCGAGCTTATAGAGAATGACTTCAGTGCGCGCTCCTTTTGGCGCGACGGCAATCCAGCGCGATTCCCCCATTGGCGCATCTTGCCGTAATTCAAAGCCCAGTTTGTCAGTATAGAACGCTTTGGCTTTGTCCTGATCGTTAACGAAGATGCAGACAGTAGCGATTGCGTCAATCATGAAACTCCTCCTTAATGCTATCGTTTGTCCTGTGACGAGCGTCGTCACACACTCTTACTGCGCTAAGTGGAGCAGTTGAGTGAGAAGAAGAACATGAAGCTCTCCAAAGATCTTAACTCATCTCAAAGCAAAAAGCAATCCTTGCAACAGATCACGCCCAGCGAATCAGCCCCATCTCATGCTTCCCACCCAGAGCAGGATGGCTCGGCAGTACACGCACCCCATAGGCAATGCTGCCACTCTCATCGGGTCTCAAGCGGATTTCGTAGCGAAAAGAGCCATCCAGTTCCTTCTTGGTGTATTCTAAAGGCAAGGCGTGTCGTGGAATAACCAGGTCATCGTCAGCTTCTCCATACACTAACTCAACGCACAGGTCTTCGGGTTGGAGCTTACCGGCACGTACCCATGCTCGCACCTCAATCCACTCACCAAGGCTCAGTTGTCCATCGCGTCGCCCATTCACGTAAATTTCCATGCTGGGCCACGCCTGCCTGATCTTCTCTTTCCAATCGGCCAGCACCCGCGCCATTTCGTACTTATTCTTCTCAATCTCCATGCCGTGCTGAATTTCAGGAACGTAGAAGCGCGTCGTATATTCTTTCACCATGCGCCTCATGCTGAACCTGGGTGCACAAGTACGAATGGCTTCCTTCATGACGGCAATCCAGCGGCGAGGAATGCCGTCAGGCCCACGATCATAGTAGGTGGGAACAATTTCCTCTTCGAGCAAGCGGTACAAAGAAAGACTATCGGCCTCTGCCTGCACATCTGGATCGTGATATTCTCGCTCTTCCCCGATGGCCCAGCCATTCTTGCCGTTGTAGCCCTCGGCCCACCAGCCATCGAGGATGCTACAATTTGGCTGTCCATTCAGCGCGGCCTTTTGACCACTGGTTCCACTGGCCTCGTGTGGGCGGATAGGGTTGTTAAGCCAGAGATCCGTGCCGGAGACCAGGTAGCGAGCCATACCGATATCATAATTTTCCAGGAAGATGACTTTGCCGCGAAATGCATCACTGCGCGAGATACGATACACTTGCTCGATCAAAGCCTTCCCAGGCTCGTCAGCAGGATGCGCCTTGCCGGCAAAAATGATCTGTACAGGCCGCTCTGGATTGTTCAGAATAGCACTTATACGTTCAATGTTGCGGAAAATGAGCGTTGCCCGTTTGTAGGTTGCGTAGCGCCGGGCAAAGCCAATAATGAGAGCATCAGCATTCAGCATGCTCTCGAATTCAGCCATCTGCATAGAGCCTTCACCCAGGCGCAGGTGTTGTTGTCTCAGACGCCGGCGCGTGTAGTTAATGAGAGCCTCTTTCCGCTGCAGGTGCGTCTGCCAGAGTTCTTCATCGGGAATGTCTATAATGCGCTTCCATAAATCCTCTTCGTCCACATGGTCTCCCCAATCCTCGCCCAGGTAGCGTTTAAAGAGAGCGTCCATCTCTGGTGAAATCCAGGAAGGAGTATGTATTCCGTTCGTGATCGAGTCGATAGGTACCTCTTCAGCATCAATGCCGGGCCACAAGAACTGCCACATCTTGCGTGAGACGGCACCATGCAGTTCGCTCACACCGTTATGCTGTCCCGTCAGATGCAATGCGAGCGCCGTCATACCATAAGTAGGGCCCCAGCCGTGATCCTCGCGAGCAACCTCCATAAATTGGTTGCGGTCCAGCCCAAGTTGACTCCAATAGGAGCCAAAATACTTGTCCACCAGGTCATAGCTGAACGTATCGTTCCCCGCAGGGACAGGCGTATGCGTTGTGAAGACTGAGTTGGCCGCGACCGCCTCGCGTGCCTCATTAAAACTCAAGCCAGAGGCTACTAACTCCCGGCAGCGCTCCAGGTTCAGGAAAGCGGCATGTCCCTCATTGATGTGCCAGGCTGCAGGTGAAATACCAAGTGCCCGCAATGCCCGCACACCGCCAATGCCCAGTACAATCTCCTGGGAAATGCGCATCTCACGATCTCCACCATACAAACGCGCTGAAAGCTCCCGATCAGGCGGCGCATTTGGTTCCACGTCAGTATCCATCAGGTAGAGTGGAATACGTCCCACCTGCAATTTCCATACTTTTGCCTGGATACGACGCCCAGGCAGATCTACAGAGATCATCACTTCGTTGCCATCCGGGTCACAGGCAGGAATAGCTGGTGCCTCCGAAAAATGGAGTTTGTCGTACGAGGCTTCTTGCGTGCCATCACGGGTGATGCGCTGCTGGAAATAACCCTGTGGATACAAAAATCCCACTCCAACGAAGGGCAAACCAAGATCGCTGGCCTCTTTACAGTGATCGCCGGAAAGAATGCCCAGGCCACCAGAGTAAATAGGCAGAGACTCGTGTAAGCCAAACTCCGCCGAAAAATAGGCGATTGTGCGATGAATCAGCTCCGGATAGGTACGCGAGAACCACGTCTCATTTGCACGGGGATGCATGTAAGCATCAAAGTCGCTGAAAACACTATCGTAGCTCTGCAGGTAGTCGGCCGAGCTGGCAACTTCTTCAAGCCGCGCCGGTCGTACTTCACTAAGTAAACGAACGGGATTATGTCCAACTTCTTCCCATAGATCGGGATCGAGTGTCTTATAAAGGGCGCGTGCTTCGGGATGCCAACTCCACCACAAGTTATACGCCAGTTCATACAGTCGACTGATGCGGGAAGGCATAATGGGGAAGACCGTCATACGGCCATACACTTTCACAGGTTAGATTTCCTTTCTTGTCATCTCATTAGGTATCAGTATATCTCTTGGAAAAAACACGGTCAATGTGAAGAATTCGCCAGGTAGACTTCACACGCAATTTGCTTTATACTTGCTCCATAAAATGAAGCGTGCACAATATTCAGAGCAGGAAGGCAGTAGAATGGCAAGGAAACAGGCAGGGATGTCCACAGAGAGAACTCCTGGAAGACAGCCGCGTCTAGCGACTGGCATTGCGGGAGGTATCCTGCTTGGTTTAGCCGGAATATGGCTGGTCTGGCTGTTGCTTCACCAACTTGGTGGTCCTGCGCTACCCAGGCTGCCGATTGGCGGTCTTGCCCCCGCCTCTGGGCCTGCTATGCAGATAACGCCTCTTGCTGCCAAAGGTATTACCCTTGGACACACTGATCAGACACCGGCACTCAATAAGCAACAGGCATTACTTATCGCCAGCCAGCTTGAACCCGAGGCCGCCAACAAGTCTAAAAGCACCAGCGCCCAATATGTATTGTTGAATTATCCCAATAAGAGTACGCCTGCTGCCCATCCTGACCTGAACGGCGTACCAACCTGGATGGTGCTGTATCAAAAAATTCCGCTGGAGCCCACTGATGCCTCGGTTGATCCAACTCCTTTTCCACAGTCATCCTATGACCTCTACGTTTTCCTGGATGCAAATAGCGGAAAAGAACTCTTGGTAGTACAGGTGTGAGTACAGCAGTAGAATGGCCTACTTGCAAATTATGTCAACGATATGGTTCAATATTTGAGTGATGAAAGAATCTAACCCTAACGACACACCACAACAACGCTCCTTTAGAGCCTTTGAAGCCCTGGTCGCGGGTGACGATGCCGCTATTGACCTCGCTCTAGCGGCTCTCCTCATTGCCAGCAGCGAATATCCAGATCTCAATTTTGCACAATGTATAGCCCAACTCGACTCTCTAGCACTGCGCGTTCGCAGTCTGCTAGGTTTGCCGGCACCTGACAACCTCCAACAACTTCCACCTGAAACAGACGTACTCGAAGTAATTACCGCTATAAATCAGGTCCTCTTCGAGCAAGAAGACTTTCATGGCAACACAGAAGATTATTACAATCCCGCCAATAGTTTTCTCAACGCCCTCCTGGAGCGGCATACTGGTATTCCCATAGCGCTTTCTCTTCTTTACATGGAGGTCGGCAAGCGTGTGGGGTTACAGATCGAGGGTATTGGCTTGCCATTCCATTTCGTGGTAGGATGTCGCCTACCAGAGGGCCGCATATATATTGATCCTTTTGAAAGTGGGCATATATACAGCGAAGAGGAATGCCGCGAGCGTGTGCGCCATATGCTGGAGGGCAAGGGTAAAATCTACGCTCAGTGGTTTGAACCGGTCAGCCATAAAAACCTGCTGGTACGTATGCTCAACAATCTCAAACACATTTACCTCCACACAGAAGACTACGAACGAGCACTCGCTATTTCTGACCGCATCTTGCTACTTATTCCTCGCTCTCCACTCGAACGGCGTGACCGCGGCTTTATCCATCTCTCGCTCAAACACTATGGCCGCGCTCTACGCGATCTATCTGCCTACGTGGAACTTGTTCCTTCTGCTGAAGACAATGAAGAGATTCAACGCCAAATTAAAGCGCTTCGTCAACTCATCTCTATAATGAACTAGCTTATGTGCCACAAACCTCGCTTAATTACAGGGCTGCTCAAAAGTTCTTTTTCCCGCCTCCAGCGGGAGAGATGAGAGAAAGTGGGGACACCCCACACCCCGCTTAGGGACGGCAGTCCCTAAGAACCCTGCTCGACTTTTTAATTAGCGTCCATTTTGATCCACCCATGCTTAAGTGCATGCACTACAGCAGCGGTACGATCGTTCACCGATAGCTTTTTGAGAATCGACGTAATGTGATTCTTCACGGTCTGGTCACTGATCTTCAGTGACTTAGCAATTTCTTTGTTGCTATTGCCTCGCGCTATATAGTCCAGGATCTCTACCTCGCGGCTCGAGAGCGGTGAATACAAGTCCTTGGCAGGCGAAGTCTCCTCTTCCACCGCCAGCTCCCGGAATGATTTGAGCACACGACTGGCAAGTTGTGGCTTTGAAAGCACATCATCGTTGATCAAATATTCACCGACACTTACCTTGCGTACAGCTTCAACCAGTTCTTCCGTCGTAATACTGCGGTTATAGTAAGCAGCCGCGCCAACCTTGATAGACTGAAATAGACGCTCCTCATCATCAGAGGGAGTCAGAATGATGATCGCCATACGTGGAGCAAGATGCCGCATCTGCCGGGCTAACTCTAGTGGGTCGGCGGAGGTGAGACCAGCGTCGACAAGAGCCACATCGGGACTGGCTGTTCTTACCAATTCAAGGATATCATTAGCATCGGTAGAATCACCAATAATGGCGCAATCACCCATGTGTTCAAGGGTGGAACGAATACCTTGACGGAACAGAGGCTGCTCGTCAACTATGATGACACGTATCATTTCCATCTTAATCATACTTCCCCCAGCTAGATGCGTTCCAGGCGGCGCAACGTGGAATTGATACCCATACGCAGGCACTCGATCACACCCTGTCCTGTTACAGCGATCGCCTCAAAACTTGGAACGCGAAAAGGATTAAGATACTGCTCCAAGACGGTCACAGGTAAGATTTCTTGCAGGTCGCGTTTATTCCATTGCATGACCAGGGGAAAATCTGCAATATCTTTGTTCATGCGGCGCAGTTGCTCTTGTAGCTCATTCCAGCTTTCAATATTTTCCTGCAACTTGCTCGCCTGGGAGTCAGCGACGAATATCACGCAGTCGGCCCCCTTAAGGACGGAGATGCGGGTTTGCTGATAAAGTACCTGACCCGGAACAGTATACAGTTGAAAGCGAATATTGAAACCATGAACCTTGCCAAGTTCGAGGGGAAGCAGGTCAAAGTACAGAGTACGCTCGGTCTCAGTATCGATGGAGACCATGTCGCCAACATCTTGTGGATTGACTGCTTGGTGTATGTAATGAAGGTTGGTAGTCTTGCCACATAAACCAATTCCGTAATAGACGATCTTACAGTTGATTTCTCGTTTGGCCATGTTTATCAAGGACATATCTGGTTGCTCTCCTGCCCGTTCTTACGCGCCACTTCCTGTATACTTTGCTAGTGCATAACCACCTCTTTGGGAAAGAGGGAGAGGTCAGGGGATTACCTGCCCCCTTTTCTTATCATCTCCGGTGTTTTTGCGCCAGTCAATGTTTATGGAACGAATAGCCGTTCCATGTTACGCAACAGTATACAGCATTTTATTGAAATTGCCAATATGCTGAGATTTTCGGGGTGTTCTCCTTAGCTTGACGAATTTTCCAGAAAGGACTAGACTTACCTGAGACAAAACAAAGTACCGGTAAACATATCATAGATAAGTTGAGGAAGCAAGCGTGACAGTAAGTACTCAAAATACTCATATAGACACTGAGTTCGAGATAGTCATTGGGCTCGAAGTTCATTCGCAACTACTCACAAAAAGTAAAATGTTCTGCTCGTGTAGCACTGACTACGCGAATGCTGCTCCAAACACGCATGTTTGCCCTATCTGTATGGGTATGCCCGGTGTCCTGCCGGTCATTAACCAGCAAGCCGTTGCCTATACGATTATGACGGCTCTGGCCCTTAACTGCTCCATTCCAGAGTACTCCAAGTTCGACCGCAAGAACTATCCCTATCCCGACCTGATGAAGGGCTATCAAATCTCGCAATACGATATTCCGCTCAGTCGTCATGGCTATCTCAGCATTGATCACAATGGTCAAACGCGCAAGATTGGTATCACCCGTGTGCACCTGGAAGAAGATACGGCTCGTCTCCTGCACCATGGTAGCTACAGCCTGGTGGACGTCAATCGCTCGGGCACACCGTTGATGGAAATTGTCAGTGAGCCAGATATGCGCAGTCCCGAGGAAGCGCGGCTCTACATGCAAAAGTTGCGTGAGATACTGGTGTATCTGGGTGTCTCCTCTGGACGTATGGAAGAAGGAAGCCTGCGTTGTGATGCTAACATCTCTATTCGTCCGCGAGGACAACAAAAGCTTGGCGTAAAGACCGAGATCAAAAACATGAACAGCTTCCGTTCGGTGGAGCGAGCGCTCGAATATGAAGCACAACGTCAAATAACCATGGCACGTGCTGGCGAGCCGATCTATCAAGAAACACGCGGCTGGGTGGAGACAAAAGGTATTACTGTCCCGCAACGCAGCAAAGAGCAAGCCCATGACTACCGCTACTTTCCCGAACCTGACTTGCCACCACTGGTGATCAGCCGGGTGTGGGTCGAAGAGTTGCGTGCGCAACTGCCAGAATTGCCCGATGCTCGCCGCGCTCGTTATAAGTCCGAGTATGGGCTTTCTGCGCAAGACGCCAATGTATTGACCGAAGATAAGGCTCTGGGGGACTACTTTGAGCAGGTTATGGCTGCTTCACACGTGAGTGAACGCAACGCGCGAGCTAAGGTGGCTAGCAACTGGCTGCTCAGTGAAGTAGTGCGCTTGCTCAGGGCAAACAACATCTCAATACAAGCCTGTCCTCTTTCTCCAACTGCCTTAGCAAATTTACTTGATCTGCTTGACAAAGAGCGTATCACTGGCAAGCAAGCCAAGGAGGTGCTGGACGAAGCCTTTGCCTCCGGAGAGATGCCCGAGACAATCGTCGAGAAAAAAGGCATCAAGCCACCAATTAGTGATCAAGGTGAGCTAGAACGCATCATAGAAGAGGTGGTAGCGAGCAACCCTAAGGTAGCTAACGACTATCGTGACGGCAAAACCAATGCCTTGCAATTTCTGGTAGGGCAAGTCATGAAACGAACTCGTGGCCAGGCAAGGGCTGATATTGTACAAAAACTTTTAAGAGCGAAGTTAGACGAGGCTCCATCAAAGTAGCGGCATAATTTTAGCTGCCCTTTTGCGTGAACTCAACCACTACAATACTATATATGGGAAGAGTGACACTTCTTCTCATTTCCATTAAGATGGGTAAGTTTCTGCATCCCACATTCAATGAAGAAAGGAAACGAAGCAGAAATGCACAATGAAGTGAAAGTTTTAAATCCCTATCACATGGCAGTTCAACAGTTTGAGTTAGCCGCTGACAAGCTTAACCTCTCTGAGGATATGCGTGAGATTCTGCGACAACCCAAACGCGAACTAACGGTCAATTTTCCGGTACGTCTCGATAGCGGTCGTATCAAGACCTTTACAGGTTATCGTGTTCAGCACAATGTCAACCGTGGCCCCGCCAAGGGCGGTATCCGCTACAGCCCTGAGGTGACACTCGATGAGGTCAAGGCGCTGTCAATGTGGATGACCTGGAAATGCGCCGTTGTCGGTATTCCCTTTGGTGGCGCAAAAGGGGGCGTCATCTGCGATCCTAAGACCATGAGCCCTGCTGAGCTAGAGCGCCTGACCCGCCGCTATGCCACCGAAATATCTATTATTATCGGTCCTCATGGCGATATCCCTGCGCCTGATGTCAATACAAATTCGCAGGTGATGGCATGGATTATGGATACCTACTCCATGCATGAAGGCTACTCTATTCCCGCTGTAGTCACGGGCAAACCGCTCTCTATTGGAGGTAGCGAGGGCCGTAACGATGCAACGGCAACCGGTGTATTGTTTGTCACTCGCCAGGCCGCCAAGCGCATTGGTATGCCCTTGCAAGGTGCTCGCGTGAGTATCCAGGGTTACGGTAATGCTGGCTCTATCGCTGCGCGTCTCTTCTATAACGAGGGATGCAAAGTTGTGGCTGTAAGTGACACGCGCGGTGGAATTTATAACGAGTCAGGCCTTGATCCTTCCACTGTTCTACGCCATAAGCAAGAACAAGGCACTGTGGTTAACTTCCGTCATGCCCAGAATATCGGTGTACAGGATGTGCTAGAAGTTCCTTGTGATATCCTGATCCCAGCGGCAACCGAAGGCGTCATAACTGCGGCTAACGCCCATCGCATCCAGGCCCGCATTGTTTCGGAGGCCGCTAATGGCCCTACTACTCCTGAAGCGGACGAAATTCTCTTCAAGAAGGAGACTGTAGTCGTTCCTGACATCCTGGCGAATGCCGGAGGCGTCACCGTAAGTTACTTTGAGTGGGTACAGGATCTGCAGAGCTTCTTCTGGGGGGTTGAAGAGATTACTCAGAAGCTCGAAGTGATTATGAATCGCTCTTTTGCTGCTGTCGCTGAAAAAGCCGAGCAGTGTTCCTGTGATATGCGCCTGGCTGCCAATATGCTGGCTATCGCACGTGTCGCGGAAGCTACACAGATTCGCGGTATCTATCCATAGGCCACTCTGCTGACCAACAAGCATGAGTCATCCCGAATTTTTATAAAACCCGTAAAACAGGCTTTACAAAAATTCGGGATGACTCAAGTTCATGTATACTTCATTCCATTTTAGAAGTATGTTATGGCGCACTGCGCCAGGTTCACTGTGAATAGGAGCAAGACTAGACCGCTTAGCACTATCAAAAGATTACATGCCGGGTCGAGCGCACCCGCTGAACGTTTTGCCAGCCAGTCTACGCCCAGGGCTGCTAATCCAATCAATACAATTTTTATAACCATCACCGCCAGAATACCCACATGCTGTAAAAGTAATGCTTCTAATAGATTCCCTTGTACCATCCTCCAGTGAAGAATGGCAAACGTGCTTACAAGATCAACAATGTTTAAGGCGAGAAACAACAAAAACCAACCCCTGAGGGGGCGCTGCAAGAGCATCGTGGGCATAGGGTCATGTATCTCCTGGAACAAGCAAACGGTGTATATAAATGGGTATAGCATACAAGCGAACAGATAGCTATACGGTTAAGAGTTGCAATATGCTTGTTCTGAACGACGATGCTTGTTGCATATGATCGTACTGTTGAATATGTGCCCGCCTGGTTAAGAAAGCTGAACTTACTGTGGTAAACTTTACCCAAATATTAAAGCAGAGAGGACATGAATCATTCAGAACGATAAAAAATCGAGCAGGCGGCTAAGCCGCCTGCTCGATTTTTTATCGTTCTTGCCAGTTTATGAGCTAATATCCACGACGTGGTTCGCGTCTGGGTTTCTTTGGCTGCTTCGTCTGGCGACCGGGTTTAGGCTTCTTACGCCCGCGTCCCCATCCCAGATCATCTTCCTCCTCCTCTTCCTCCTCCTCTTCCTCCTCCTCAAAGAAGGGTTCCTCCTCTTCCTCGGCGGGGGCCAGATCGACATCAGGGATTTCAGTCTCATCGACGATGATATTGGGGATCTCTGTATCATCTACGTCTACATCGTTTTCCGGTTCCACCTCGTCGAGTTCAGGCTCAACGTACTCTTCTGCCTCAAATTCAGGCTCAACCTCAGGATGTGAAATTATTTCTTCCAACCCATCAGAAAAAGCTGTGTCGCTATTACGTCCAGGTTTTCGTAATATGACAGATTCCGTATCGGGTTCCATATCTGTCTCTTCATTAGGTTTGGGCGCACCAATTACTCTGCGTCCGGCGGCCACATCCAGCCAAAACTGGGAATAGTAATGTGGTCGTTCTGAGTCTTTCTCGCTATCTTTTCTTGTCATGAGCTTACTTTGCGATGCATCGTTGTTGAAGTTCAGCTTCAAACATTCTCCAGCCTTTCATAGTTCTGGAGAGGAGGCACCGCTCCTCCTTTCGTTTCTGCGTACCATATTCTGATGGGTACGCCAGGCACAATACTAAATGAAGCTTCCGGCTTCCCAAGATTGCGCTTTTACACTACATCTGCACACTTGTTGATATTTCTGCTATGGATACCTGACCCGCATACGCTGATCAGCATATTCCACAGTATCATAATAAAAAGAATGTTGCAGCCTGTCAAGAGAGTTTATAACCGCTTAGATCAGCCTGTAGAGGGCTATGAGGACCTGTCAAGCCCCTGAGTGCATGATTTTTTCGGTCAAGAAGTTGCCAGGTTGTGGGAACAACCCTATAATACAATGTAAATCATACCTGCTGCGCTCTTTTGCAGCGTCTTGATTACGAAAGAATAGACTACGCCTAGTGGTCGCGTGATGTCTTGTTTATGGATAAGAGAAGCCGAAACTTAGTATTGGAGGAAAGCATTGGCGAGGATACTCGACAACATTGATAGTCCGGCACAGCTGCGTACCTTGACGGTGGCGCAAATGCAGCAATTGGCAGAGGAAATTCGACGCGAGATCGTCGAAAAAGTTTCGGTGAAGGGTGGACATCTAGCCCCCAACCTGGGAGTGGTCGAGTTGACCATGGCCCTGCACTATGTCTTTGATACCCCGAAAGATTTACTGGTCTGGGATATTGGACACCAGGCCTATGTACATAAACTTTTGACCGGGCGCCGGGACCGCTTCCATACCATTCGTCAGTTTGGAGGCCTTTCTGGCTACCTGCGCCGCGAGGAAAGCCCCTACGACGTGTTTGGAGCCAGCCATGCCAGTACGTCCATTTCGGCAGCGCTCGGCCTGGCAGTGGCGCGTGACCTGCAGGGAGAGCATTTCAAAGTCATCGCAGTTATTGGTGATGGCGCCCTGACAGGCGGTATGGCCCTGGAAGCTATCAATAACGCAGGTAGTTTGAAGAAAAATCTTATCGTTGTGCTCAACGATAATGAGAAATCGATCTCTGATAACGTCGGCGCAATACACCACTACCTTGGTAAAGCTCGCCAGATGCAGACGTCCAAGAGCTATCAGCGCCTCCGCGAGATGGCCAAAGGATCGATTGAAAAACTTCCAATGGTCGGTGACAAGGCGCGTGAAGCGGCTGGCCGTGCCGAGGGCAGCTTCAAACACTTTGTCTTACACAGCAAGAGTGGAACCATCTTTGAAGAATTGGGCTTCAAGTTCTTTGGCCCATTCGATGGACATGATCTGCCATTAATGCTCGACGTCTTTGAGAATATCAAGCATATTGAAGGGCCTGTGATGGTGCAGGTCGTGACAAAGAAGGGTAAAGGCTGGGAATTTGCAGAAGAAGATTCGACCAAGTGGCATGGCCCGGGTGCCTTTGATTACACTACTGGAACCATCAAGAAAAATACAGGCGACCCTCCAACCTACACCGAAATTTTTGCCAATACGCTGGTAGAACTTGCAGAGAAGGATACATCGATTGTCGGTATTACAGCCGCCATGGCGGAAGGCACCGGTCTGAAAAAGATGCAACAGCGTTTCCCAGAGCGTTACTTTGATGTAGGCATTGCCGAGCAGCACGCGGTCACTTTTGCCGGTGGCCTGGCGGTAGCCGGTATGCGGCCCGTCGCAGCCATTTATTCAACCTTCATGCAGCGAGCCTTCGACCAGGTTGTTCACGATATCTGTATGCAAGATTTGCATGTGGTTTTTGCCATGGATCGTGCCGGCATAGTCGGCGAGGACGGTCCGACACAGCACGGCGTATTCGACACCGCCTTTATGCGTCTCATCCCCAATATGAAGGTCATGGCTCCTAAAGATGAGAACGAGCTGCGCCACATGCTCTATACTGCTATCTACATGGATGGGCCAGTGAGCCTGCGCTATCCACGCGGCAAAGGTCTCGGCGTTCCTCTGGATGCTGAACTCCGCACACTGGAGATTGGCAAAGCAGAACTGCTTTATCCGGCTACACCTGAACTGGCGGAACAGCAGGATTGTGTCATTCTTGCCTACGGATCAACAGTGGCACAGGCCGAGTTGGCGGCCAAAGAATTGGCTGCTGAAGGTATCTCCGTTGCCGTTGTCAATGCCCGCTGGGCCAAGCCGCTCGATGAGGAACTGATCACTCGCCTGGCAAAGGGGACCCGTCGTCTCGTAACCATCGAAGATCATGTCATTGCCGGTGGATTCGGCAGTGCCGTCCTCGAACTCTTAGAGAGCAAGGGGCTGCGCAACGTCGATGTGCGCCTGATTGGTTGTCCAGATAAACCCATTGAGCACGGGGCTCCCTCGATCCTCAAGGAACTTTATGGTATCTCGTCTTCGCATATAAAAGAGGTAGTACGCGATATACTGCGTTCTGCATCGAAGGGATACGAACTGGCACATTAGCAACCGCGCCGTAAGCCCCCTGGCCTTCAGACAGGGGGCTATAAGGCGCGCTCACAGGCAATAGATACTCTTGACATATCTATTACCTGTGAGGGATAATACTTCTATGAAGTACGAACCGAAGACCAACAACAATATCGCTTCTATCTGCCACTATCACGTGGTGTTCTGTCCCAAGTATCGACGCAAGGTCCTTGTCTCACCCATAGACGAACGGTTAAGAACTATCATTCTTGAGAGCTTAGAGAAATGAGGACAAGAGTTCATTGAGATGGAAGTCATGCCCGATCACGTCCACTTGCTCGTTGGCTGTGACCCCCAGTTTGGTATTCATCGACTGGTGAAGTCCATCAAGGGAACCAGTAGCCGCTATTTGCGCCAAGAGTTCCCCCAACTCAAACGCCGTTTACCATGCCTATGGACCAACTCGTATTTTGTTTGCACCACTGGGGGCGTTACCTTGGAAACACTCAAGCGCTATGTGGAAGGACAAAA
>WNGE01004857.1_pt1 | contig 19128 bp, 20 predicted proteins | sample 5400651 | NCBI WGS metagenome assembly WNGE01 (sample SAMN13153370, study PRJNA577476) | soil metagenome | isolation source: 60 cm soil or saprolite under grassland replicate 2 | place: USA:California | collected 2016-06-15
TCGGGCTAGTGCTTCGTCTGAGCCGACTGCCTCGGCGATCTGGGACCACGACGCGCCGGCTTTGACTGCCTCGTCTATGCGCGCAGGATGCCGGTAGTACCGGGCCAGCATCTCGCCGAGCGCCAGGATCTCCAGGTACTCCGTGGCGGTCAGCGGCTGGTGCTTGCCGGCGTCTCCGTGCTTGTGCGGGTCATGGGTGCCGTCGGCCTTCAGGGTCGCGTAGGACCGGGCCAGCAGCTGACGGGTGGTCAGTTCCTCGAACCGCTCGCGGGCGTCGATGGTGCTCCGGTAGTCGCTCTGCGCCTGCCAGTACGTTGTCGCGCGGGGTGCGGTGGCCAGCTCGCGGGCCTCTTCGTCGGTCATCTCGCTAACGCGATTGGTGGTCACCCGATCCCTGCCCCGGCTCGCGCCCTCACCGGTCATGCCCGGCCTCCCTGTCGGGAGCGGCCTGGGGCTGGATGCGTTTGCTCGGCGTGCCGAAGGCGGCGTGCCGGGATGGCCTTTCCGGGGCGATGCCGTCGATGGCGTGCTGGAGCCGGGTGGCGAGGCTTTCGTAGGCGCGGGCCGCATCCAGGCAGTGCTGACAGGTTCCGCAGGACTGGTCCGCGCAGTCAGCGCAGCCCGCCGCACGGTTCCGCTTGTAGTCCGAGGCCTCATCGAGCGCGGACAGAATGGTGGGCATCCCGACGCCGGCGATCGCCTCCACGTTGTCGGCGGCTGCTCGCCCGGCCTGGTCGAGGCTGGCCTGGCTGGGTTCGGGCACGAGGCGGGCGCCGTCGGGTGCTTCCTGGGTGCCTTCGTAGATGCGGGCCAGGTCGCCGACGAGCCGGACGGCGCGGCCGGTGTGCTGGTCATCACCGCGGCGGTAGCCGTGCTTTTCCAGGACGTCCAGGACGTCGATGATCATGCTCCAGCTCGGCCGGTCGCCGTTCATGCGCCTAGCTCCATCACTTCGCGGGCCGCCGGGTGGATGTCGCTGGCGATGCTGGTTCCGCGGGCGGGACGCCATCCGTAGGCGGGCCGGTATCCGGGTGTGTCTAGTTCGTCGTCGTCCAGGCCGGCCGCGGCGCACCAGTTCCCGCGGATGGCGCGGCGCCGGGCGGCGCTGGCCGCGGCGCGTTCGGGACGGGTGCGCTCGGGTGCGCGCTTGTCCCACCACGCGTCGTAGACCGCCGCGACCGCGTCACGCAGCCGCGGGCTGACCGTCTTCGCGTCGCCGCGGGCAAGCCGCTGGATGGCCTGCTCGCTGACTCCGGCCGCGCGGGCGATGCGGGCCGAGCCGTGGCCCATCACGGCCAGTGCGCGCAGCCGCAGCCGGGTGCCGCCCGCGTCCATGCGCGGTCGCCGGCGGTCGCTGGTGACGGCCAGCAGTGTCGTGCTGCTTTCCCGGTTTCGGGGTCTGGCTGGCATGTCAGGTCACCGCCTCGGGCTCGGATTCGGGTTCGGGCTCGGCGCGGGGCTGCCGCTGTGCGGAGGCCGGCCGCCGACGGCTGGTGCTGCGCCGTGCGGAGGCGATGGTCCGCCGGATCTCGTCCTCGGGCAGCCCGGCGCTTTCCCCTGCCCCGGCCAGCGCGTCGAGTACGCCGTGCTGCCTGGTTTCGGCGGCGCGGCAGGCGGCCCAGAACAGGCCTGCGTTCCGGTTGCCCTCGGGCAGCTGGGCGACCCAGTCGGCCAGCCGGGCGGCGTCAGCGTGCCCGGGCGGCCGCTGGGCTTGCGGCTTTCGCTGGGGCGGGTCCAGCAGGGCGATGGCGACGGCCCAGTCCAGCCGCCCGCCCGCCGGCTGGCGGTCCTGCTGGTGGCGGATCAGCCGGTAGGGCTTGCCGCCGACGGCCGATGGCGGGGCGAGGACGTACCCGCCGGCGGACTTGAAGTCCAGGTGGCTGCCGGGCAGCCGTCCGCTGCCTTGTTCCGTTCCGGTGTAGTAGGCGTGCAGCCCGCCGCCCGGCGTTGCCACGATGGCGAGGGAGCCTTCCAGCAGGCCTGCCCGCTGGAGCCGCCTGTAGGCCGGGAATCCGCTGCCGTCTGGCCGGACGTCCACGTCGAGCACGTCGGGCCCGGGAGCGCCGGTGGCGATGGCCACGTTGCGGCCGGGTTCCGCGGTCCACCAGGCCGTGATCTGCTCAGCGTCGGTGGTGGCGTCCTTGAAGCCGTGCGCGGTGTCGGGTTCCTTGCGGCCTGGCCGGCAGGGGAACACCGGCCAGCCGTGCCGGGCGTAGGCCAGCGCCCGTACCAGTGCGGTCTCGTCGGCTGGGCGGCCGGTCATGGCAGGCTCCGGGCAGCGCTGCTGGCGGGCCTGCGCGCGGTTGCGTGGCCGCAGCGGGTGGTCTCGGTCATCAGCTGCTCGGCGATGGCGGGCACGATCCGGGATTGGAATTCGGCCTGCGCGGAGACAACGGCGGGGCTGCGGCTGGCCTGGAGGTAGAGCACCGACCACAGCTCGGACAGCACGTCCAGGCCGTACAGGCACAGCGGGTGTTCCTCCCAGCACGGGCCCAAGGTGGCGGCTAGCTGCCCGTAGCCGGGGCGGTAGACCTGCTCGACCCAGGCGCGTACCTTGTCCAGGGCCTCCTGGCGGTCCTGGCCGGCCAGTTTCCACCACCGCGGCGCCGGGGACGGCTGGTAACGCGACGGATCCGCGTCGCCGTCCGGGAGGACTCCGCCGCCCGGGGCGGCCAGGGCGGTGACCTGCCCGTAGAGGCTTTCCAGCCGGGCCAGGATCGCGGCCTGGTCCTGCACGGTCCCGCCGAGCCCGGACACAACAGCCGCGAGCTCACTGAGGCGCTCGCCAGCTACCCGGAAGTGCCCGGCCTCGCGCTCATCCAGGACAGCAAGCCATTCGGCGTGCCCGGCGAGCTGCAGCAGCACGGCGGCCATCGCGTCGTCGGTCATGTCAGGTCCACGGGAACGTGGTACCGGGCGGGAACGGGTCGGGCGGCAGCTCCTCATCGATCCCCGGCGCCACCGGCCGGGGCAGCCCGGCCCGCCCGGACGCAGGCGCGGAGGCTCGGGTGAGGGCGGTGATGGCGCGGCCGCGGCGGCGGGCCCGCTTGTATGCGGGGTCGTTCCAGGCGCGGGGCAGCCGGGCGATGACCGGCGAGCAGCCGCCGCGGATCACTAACGCGAATCCGGGTGGCAGCTGGCGGATCATGTCGGGGGTGGCCACGTCGTGCCGGGAGTGATGGTCCTGGCCGCGTTCTTTGAACGCGGCCTGGCCGCACAGCTTGCTGGCGGCGTCCAGGATGGTGGTGTCGGTGATGCCGGGCAGGAACACCTTCACCGTCGAGGTGTCCAGCACGACCTGCTTGCCCTGCTCGCCCCACCGGCCGGCCAGCTGCGCCTCGCCGTGCGCCACCGCGCAGACCTGGATCCCCTTACCACCGGAGTCCGACAGCCAGACCGGGAGGGGGACGGGGCAGATTTGTGTGACCTCGTCCAGGCCCATCAGCAAAGGCGGATCCAGCCGCGCGCCCGCCGATGCCTGCCCGAGCTGCGCGGCCGTGTAGTGGATCTCCGACGCCATGGCGGCGAACAGCGGCGCGACCGGCGCTTCCTCGTGCGCGGAGTCGGCGATCATGTACAGCGTCCCCCGCTGCCGCAGGAACGCCTCGATGTCGAACCCGCCGGGGCCGGGCAGGACGCACGCGGCGAGCACCGGGTCGGCCATGAACGACAGCGCCCGCGACATCACCATCCGTACCGTCGACGCGGTCTTCTGCGCCTCGGACCGCAGCTCGGCCAAAGTCATCGCCCACTGGTCCGCGAAGGCCAGTGACTACATGCGCGCCTACTTCCACGCCGCCGCTCTGGCTGGCCGGGACATGCGGGCCGTCGCCGGGTGGGTCCTCGGCCACGACCCCGACACTCCCGAGCAGATCCTCGCCGAAGCACGCCCTTCTGCGACACCGCCTGCGCGAACGCATCCGCCCGGCGGATCGCGGTCGCGTGCTCTTCGCAGCCCTGGACCGGGGACCAGCGGAACGTGGAGGCGACGCCGCCGATGGCCTGCGGGTTGAACACGTGCACCGGGCCGAGGGCGGCGCGGACGCCGGAGGTCAGGCCGAGCACGTCGGCCTTGGTGGTGGTCGAGATCACCGGCCCGGGATAGTGCAAGATCACGTGGGCGAGGAACGCGGTCTTGAACGTCCGCGGCGGGGCGATCAGCAGCAGATGCTCTTCTAACGGAACCTGCAGCCGGTGCCGGTAGTGCGCCCGGCCCAGCCCCACCGAATGCAGCCGCGGCCGCCTGGCCCGCTGCCAGAAGGTGAGGGAGCGGCGGATGCGGCCGGACTTGCGGAACGCCGCCAGCCGGCCCCACCGCAGCCACAACTCCCCCGCCGTGGCGAACCCGCGGCCCGGGTGCAGCCGCAGGTGCAGCCGGACCCGGGTATGGCGCACCCGGTGCCGCGGCAGGCCCCGGCCCGGCATGAATGCCCACTTCCACCCGGCCGCCAGCACCAGCACGATGGCGAGAAAGATGACGTATTTCATCGAGTGCTCCCGTTCTGCGCTGCCAGCAATGCCTTGCGCAGCGCTGTCCTGGCCGCCCCGGCGTTGAGCCCGGCCTGCGGTGCCAGCTCCGCCGATATCCGCGCTACGTCCGTGACCGGCACGGCCGCCAGCGCGCCGTGACGCTCGGTCACCAGGGCGAGGAACAGCGCGGTCTTGGTGCCGTCCCGGGGCCCCTGCCGGGCATTGCCCGCGACGCGCCGGGGCGCGGTGATCGCCGGGACCGGCCGCCTGGTGGTAACCCGGCGGCCCGGGGCGACGGGGCATTCCTCGATCACCCACCGGTGGAACCCGGCCAGCGTCGACCGCGGGGCGAGCGTCAGGCGCAGCAGCCACAGCGCCAGGCCGCCGAGCACCGCCAGCGGCGTGACCTGCTCATCGGCCAGCCGGACGTTCAGCGCTTTGTGCCGGGCGACCGCCCAGGCGCGGATGACGCCGATCAGCGTGTCGCTGGCTAGCCCGTAGGCCACCGGCGGCATTGCCCAGATGGCCAGGCTGCGCCAGCCCGGCGCGGCGGCGATCGCGTTCATGAGCACGCTGACCGTGACCGACGCCACGTTCAGCGCCCGGGCGCGGAGGGCCCGGCGGCCGTGCAGTGCCAGCGCGATCCCCAGCGACGCGAACACCACAGCGGCGGCGTCTGGGATCGCGGCCTCCAGGCCGGCGACCAGCGCCAGCCGCCGCGCCGCGAAGATCATCCGGTACTGCGCGGTGAAGCTCACCACGGCCGCCGCAGCCGCCAGGACGCCGAGCCCGGCGCTGGCGTTCCGCAGCCACGCCCCTGAGCGGTCCATGTGGGTTCCCGGGTGGATCACCCGCGCGCCCCGGCCGCCAGCCGGCGCGTCGGCGATGAGTCCTGGCGCGAGTTCCAGCAGCGTCTGATCGCCATCGGCCGACATCGGCGCTGCCTTCCCTCGCGAGCCGAGGTGCTGGCGCGGGTTCATGCCTGGTCCGGGAAGATCTCGGCGTCCAGTTCCGCCAGCAGGCCTTCCTGCGCAGCCGGCAACACAGCGGTCATCGACTCCGGGTGACCCGGCCCCAGGCCCGCCGGCACCGGGCGGCGGACCAGGCCGAACGGCACCAGGCGCCGGAGCCAGCCCGCGACCGCCACCAGCCACGCCCGGCCGGCCGTGGCCGGGACAACACCGGCGGCCGCGCAGCGGCGGCACGCCATCAGCGGACGGCCCACCCGGCGTGACCTGATCTGCCAGCAGTAATCAGCGGGCAGCTGGGCCAGCGCGGCGGCCCGGCTGGCGAAATGCGGCGGGATCCCCTCCGCGCACGCCGGGTCACCGAACGACCACGCCAGGCCGCAGCCATCGCACGACGGGATCAGGTAGGAGATCTTCCGGAAGCCCATTACCCGGCCTTCCCGGCGAGCAGATCGCGGGCAGGCAGCCCGTAGGCCGAGACCGCCGCCGACGGCATGGCGGCCGCGGTGACCTTCTCGCGACCAGCGAGCGCGGGGACGAGGTTCGCGGTCACGACAGACCCGATCCGTTCCGGCGCTGCACCAGCGGCGGTTCGCCATCGGCATGCCGGGAGCCGGCGGGCCGGTCACCGGCTCGTTCCGGAAGGTGGGCGTAAAGACCGAAAACGCGGCGGGCGATCGCGGCGCTCAGCCCGCGCGGACGGCAGGCCAGCGAGGCGGCATGCTCCTGCCGCCAGACTCCCGCCCGCAGCACGGCGAGCGGGACCACGAAGGTGATGACCACGGTGGCGGCTAAGCCGGCCAGGACGATTTCCATGGCACGAAGCGTGCGACGGAACACCCGGACGCCATCACCGCACAGCCGGACACCTGCCAGACGTCCGCCGCATGGCCGGACGCCTGCCAGACGTCCGCCGCCTGGCTGGACGCCAGCAAGACGTCCCGGCTAGGGTGTTCCCGTCCTGTGACGTCCTTGCGTCCTGCGGTCGGGTGTATGCCGAACGAACGGTTGCGTTCCGCGCTACTTGAGCGCGGGATCACCCCTGCCGTGGTTGGCGGGGAACTCGGCGTTGACCAGAAAACGGTGGAACGCTGGCTCGCCGGGCGGCTCCCTTACCGCAAGTACCGCTTCGCGTTAGCCGCCCGCCTCGGCCTGGACGAGGTATACCTGTGGCCCGACGCGCTGCCCAACGAGGTCGTCGGCGCGGCGTCGGAAGCCGAGATCCTGGCCGTCTACCCGCACCGCTGGCAGGCCCCGCCCGACGCCTGGCGGCAGCTGTTCACCGCGGCCGAACGCGAGATCGGGATACTCGTCTACGCCGGGATGTTCCTCGCCGAGGACGCCGGGGCGAAGAAAATCCTCGCGGACAAGGGCACGGCGGGCGTGCGGGTCCGGGTGCTGCTGGGTGACCCGGACAGCCCCCAGGTCGCCGAGCGCGGCGCGGACGAGGGCATCGACGCGGCCGTGGCCGCGAAGATCCGCAACGTGCTGGTCCTGTACCGGGCGCTGCGCGGTATCGAGGGCGCGGAGTTCCGGTTCCACCAGACCATCTTGTACAACTCGATCTACCGAGCCGATGACCAGCTCCTGGTCAACACCCATGTCCAGGGCATCGAAGCGGCCCGCGCCCCGCTGTGGCACCTGCGCAAGATCGCCGGCGGCGAGCTCGCGGCCGTCTACCTGGAAAGCTTCGAACGAGTCTGGGAAGCCGCGGCACCGGTCCCGGGAGACTAGGCGGCCATGGCACGCAGGCTCGACTTCCACGACGACCCGGACGCCCCGCGCGCTGAGCGCATCGTCCCGTCCGTCAACGTCGTGGTCACCAACGACGGCGGCAAGATCCTGCTCATCCGCCGCACCGACAACGGCAACTGGGCGCTGCCCGGCGGCGGCGTCGACATCGGCGAGTCACTCCCCCAGGCCGCCATCCGCGAAACCCGGGAAGAAACCGGCGTCGAATGCGAGATCACCGGCCTGTCTGGCATCTACACCGACCCCGGGCACGTCATCCTCTACACCAGCAACGGCGAGGTACGCCAGGAATTCTCCGTCGTCCTGACCGCCCGCGCGACCGGCGGCCGGCCGACGCCGAGCAGCGAGACATCCGAAGTTCGCTGGGTCGCGACCGGCGACGCCGAGGCGTACCAGATGGATCCCTCGATGCGGCTCCGCGTCCGCCACTACGCCGGGCACCGCGACCAGCCCTACATCGGCTAAGCCACGGCGTCAGCGCGGACCCGGTCCGGCGATGCGGCGGCCGCCGACCGCGAGGAGGCAGCCAGCCTGCCGGTGACACGAGTCACGGCCCTGGTGAGCTGCAGCTCCGAGCGCGCGATAGTGCGGCTGACCAGGTGGTCAGGCCCGTAGCGGGCGCGGATCTCAGCGAGGCGCTGCCCGACGGGCAGCCGCTGGCCGTCCGGGCTGGTGGTCATGTCGCAGTACGTCAGCGCGTCGGCGAGATCACAGCGGGCCGACCGGAACTCTGCGGTCAGGTCGCAGGCCAGGCCGCGTTCGGCTGCCTCGTTGACCGCGCAGGAGTGATGGGCGACCAGCCGGCAGAGCAGCTTGCTGGCGCCTTCGGCGTCGCGCAGGTGACGGGCGCCGTCGAGCGGATGAAAACCGGTGCTGGCGACGCTGGGCGCGTAACCGATGTCATGCAGCCACGCGGCAGCCGTCAGCAGGTCGCCGTCGCGGCCCAGGACCGGGGCGAGGGTGCGCGCCGCGGCGGCGACACCCTGGGTGTGCGCCCACCGGCGCGGCAGCTGCTTGGCGAGAATCCTGCGGGCGGTGGCCTCAGCCCATTCTGCTTGGCTCATGGGCAGACGCTACGTCGGCAGTGCCGGACGTGCACGGACGCGGCCGGGCCATCTCAAGACGTCCTCCCCCGATGTCAGGACGTCCTGCGGAGGGCCGCCACGTCCCAGCCCGTCTGGGCTCACAGCAGCCAGCCGTTCCCGGCGGCGGGCTTGCGGCCGACGCCAGCCAGGATCCGCGCCCTGGACTGGGCTGGCCGCTGGATGCTGTCGGGCCGCCACGCCCAGACGTCGACCACACCGGGCCTGGCCAGGCTGAACCCGTCGAACCAGGCCATGATCTCCTCCGCGGTGCGCCCAGTCACCGGGGCGGTGTCACCGTAGGCGGCCTGCAGCTGCCGCAGCAGCTCGGGGTCGGTGCCGGTCGAGGTGCCCGCGCTGATGACCATGTAACTGCCCGGAGCCATCCAGCGCCGGAACACCGCCACGGCCTTGTCCGCTTCATCGGCAGCCAGGAAATGCAAGACAGCACCGAGAATTACGCAGACTGGCTCGCCAGCGTCGATCAGCCGGGCCAGTGCCCGGCCGGCCAGTGCACGGGCCGGGTCACGGGCATCTCCGGCCATGACGGTGATGTTGTCGTCGACGGCCAGCAGCGCCCGCGCGTGGGCAAGGACGACCGGGTCACGGTCGAGGTAGAGCACGCGCGCATCGGGTTGCTCCTCGCGGGCGGTCTCGTGCACGTTCGGGCTGGCCGGCAGCCCGACGCCGATGTCGACGAACTGGCTGACTCCCTGCTGGGCCACATGCCGGACGGCGCGGGCCAGGAACGCCCTGTTCGCGCGGGCGACGTCGGCGACCTCGGGGAATCGCTCCAGGATGGCATCGGCGGCGGCCCGGTCGGCCTCGAAGCTGTCCTTGCCGCCGAGCCAGTGGGCATACATCCGGGCGATGTTCGCCCGGGCCGGCGTGAACGCGACCAGATCGGGGTTCCCGGCCGGTTGCAGCACGTCCCGCAGTTCGCTTAAGTCGGCCGTGACGACCGTGTGCGGGTTCAGGCCCATGTGCAGGCTCCGGGCGATGTAACGCTCCCGCCCGGGCGTGATCTCCCGCCAGATCCTGTAGCCGGGATAGTCATCCCGCAGCACGGCCAGGGCATCCCTGCTCACCGTCCTGCACCTCCCGCGCGGGAGCCGGAACCGCCGGCCAGCGTGCTCACCTGGCTGTTCCCGGCACGGGTCACCGCGGCTAGGGTCTTCTCTTGGCTCGGCGCGGTTACCGCGCGCCTGGTTGTCGTGTTCAACGCCGTCCCATCCGTTCCAGGTAAATCTGACTGCCCGCTGCGCGGCAGCCGCCTTCCGTGGTCATGGCCAGGCTCGCGGGATTGACGGAACTTCTGTACCGCGCGATGGGACGACTAGGAACGTCTTCTGTTAGCGTCGGAGCTGTCCTCGCGTCGGGAGGCACTGGCCGTGAACGAGACCTTGCGCCGCGCGCTGCTGCGCGCGCGGCTCAGCGAAGACGATGTTGCCGCGCGCCTGCAGGTCGATCCCAAGACCGTGCGGCGCTGGCTGGAAGGCCGCGTGCCCTACCTGCGGCACCGCTGGGTGCTGACTGGCCTGCTGGACGCCGATGAGGCCGACCTGTGGCCCGAGGTCCGCGCCGCGATCGCCGCCCGCTCCAGGCCTGCGGAGATCAAGGCCGTCTACCCGAACCGGCATGCCGTGCCCCGCGAGGCGTGGCTGTCGCTGTTCGGCTCGGCCGAGCGGGAGATCGGCATCCTGGCCTGCTCCGGGCTGTTCCTCGCCAGCGAGCCCGGCGTCCTAAACGTGCTCGCAGGCCAGGCCCGGGACGGCGTGCGAATGCGGATCTGCTTGCGTGACCCGGACGAGCCGTTCACCGCCGAACGTGGCACCGGGGACGGCGCCAGTGATGCCGGGGCAGCCAGGATCCGCGACGCACTCGCCTTGTTCGGGCAGTTACGCGTGAGCGCCGACGTGGAGATACGGGTGCACCGGGCCGTCTTGTACAACTCCATCTACCGGGCCGATGACCAGCTCCTGGTCAGCCAGCACGCCTACGGCATCGCCGACGAGCGCTCGCCAGTCCTTTACCTGCGGTCAGCCGACGATGGTGACCTAGTCGCCACCTACCTCGATGCCTTCGAGCGCATCTGGACTGACGCGCTACCAATGCAGTAGGCCAGGTCAGCCGGTCACAGGTCGAGTGCGGCGCGCAGGGCAATGCCGATCGCCTCCATGGTGTCCGTGCCGGCCCGGCCGGTCAGCTCGCCGATCCGTTCCTTGCGGACCGCGCTGATGTTGTCCAGCCGCACAATCCCGGCAAGCGGCTCGGTGATCCGGACCGTGACCAAGGTCTCGGGAGCGATGCCATCGGTGTCAATCGGGGCCGTCAGGACGGTGGAGGCGGTCTCGGACTCGTTGAGCGCGTCGTTGCCGATGATCAGGGCATAGCGATCCCGTCCGCTGACCCTGCTGTGGACCACGCGGATCTCGCCGCGCCTCACGACGCGTTGGCCTCGTCGGCCTCGGCCATGTCCAGCCATTCAGGGTCATCGGGAAGCGGCGAGGCCGCCAGCTGCTGCCGCAGCGTCTCGTTGCGGAGCGCCCGCGCCACGTAGGTGCTGAACGGGGCGCCGGCCTGCCTTGCCGCGGCCTGGGCGGCGGCGACCGTGTTGCCGGGGAGCGAGAGGGTTACCTTACGTTGAGCCATACGACGAACCATACCCTCATGCGGCCTTCAGGCGGCCCGCTGGCACGGTGGGCCTACACCACGGGATGGGAACATTAGCGGTTGCGCAGATCGCTCACCGCGCGAGTACCGGTGTTTTAGATGGTTGGTCACGCACGGGCTAGGATGCGGGTGATACCTGCGATGACAGAGGTTGCCAGGATCCAGCCAGAGGCAACTAGTGCGGCGGCCACCCACTGGGCCGCGCCGGCAGGTGCCCACACGCCGGCCTGACCGAGGTTGACGATCGGAATCACCAAGTCGGCTGCGTAAAGCACGGGCTGGTAATGCGGATAGTGGACAGGGTCGACCGGTGCTGGCCGGTTGGCCGTGAAATACATGCTGCCGATCGCGAGCAGTACAGCCAGCCAGCCGAAAGCACGGACTGGCCGGTACCCGTAGCCCACGATCACGTCGAGCGTATAGCCGAAGATCTTGCTGGGAATCCTGAGCCCAGCGCGACGGCGGCGCTGCTTCGCAATCAGGACCCGGCGGGCTTCGTCGTCGTGGCCAAGCCGGCGATAGTAGGTCGCGAGTTGTTCATAAGGCTGCGCTCGGTAGCCTGGTTCGTCGCGGCTGAGCCATGCCAGCCGTCCGCCACGCCCGTTCACAGGCTCATATGGCCGCAGATCGTCATATGTGAGCCCGTCCAAGAGCAACAGGTCGGGCCAGTGTCCCGGATCGTCATGAAATGCTCTCACCTGAGCAGAGGTGAGATCGACCGTTCCGGTCACCGCCAAGTCGTCCAGCCGCAGCGAGTCGGCCCGCAGGCGCCTGATATTCAGCGCCATTCCGCCTGGATTGGCGAGTGTGGCACCGGAAAAGCTTAGCGTTTCGCTCACGTGGGCGTCAATCAGGCTAACTGTTCCGTCCGCGCGGAATCCGTCTTCGCAGAAGATGGCGCCATCAACTGTCAGGCCTCCAGCGTAAAGCACGCTTCCGCCACTATTGGCAATATGGGCGCCTATTAGTGACAGCTCACCACCAATCCGCGCGACCGCGAGCCGGATCTCGCCGTCGGCCCGGAATCCACCCTCGCAGAACAGGCCATCCTCAACGTTAAGCCGGTCGGCGCTAAGCGCAACCTGGCCAGGGCTTGCCAAGTGCGCGCCTTCGAAGGACAATTGACCGCCGATGTGCGCGCTGTGCAGCCGCATCTCGCCGTCGACCTGGAATCCTTCCCCGCAAAACATGCTGCTGTCGGTCGTTAGCCGGTTGGCGTTAAGTGCGATCTGGCCGGGATTAGCGAGATGCGCGCTGTTGAAAGACACTTGGCCGCCGATGCGCGCAGCGTTCAGGCTGATCTGGCCGTCCGCCCGGAATCCGCCGCTGCACGCAAGACTGCCCTCGACCCTGAGGCGGTCCGCGCTAAGCGCGACTTGGCCGGGGTTTGCCAGGTGCGCCCCGGTCATATCAAGGCTGCCCCTTATTTGCGCGTCCACCAATCGACTCTCGCCCTCGGCATGAAAGCCAAACCGGCAGAACATTCCGCTGTCAACCGTCACCCGATCGGCGAACAACGCGACGGTGACGCTCGTACCATTGAGCGACCATCGCCCGCTGATGTGTGCACCGTCCAGCATAATCGGCCCAGTCCGGCATTGGTCAACAAGAAGATGTCCGCTTATTGCGGCGGCGGATGCGTCCAGCAACCCAAGCACCGATCCCGACAGGTCGACAGTGCGCGTTGTCGCCTCGGCGAGCAACAACGCGCCATCGAACCGGCATTCCCGCAGCGCTGCGGCGTAGCCAACGACCCCCTTTTGTACATCCAGGTCCCCCACGATCAGCGCTCCCGTCAGCGATACACCCGGCACGTACCCGGCAACGGGCTGCACTGCTCCCAGCAGTAACGCCGCCACGACCTCTGCCCTTACCTGCCGCGAGGCACCCCAGCTGTCCCCGCGCAAGGGATCATCCGAAACTGGGTCGCCGACCCGCAGGTCCACCGGTTCGCCGCGCCCGAACGCCTCCCACAAACGGCGTTCGGCATCCCACAGGTCAGCCACGGGTGGTGTGCCGCCATTCACCGCATCAGCCATGCAATGATGATGCGTCCCGGACGCGCTGGCCGCGCTGAAGTCAGGCCGTTAACACGCGGGAGCGGGCCTGAGCGCTGGCCGGAGCCTAGAGCCTGGCGACGAGCGGCTGTTCCCCTTTCGGGATCGAGACGCGGCGAATAAGTCAGCGCCGAGTTCGTCGTAGGTTCCTGCCGGGCTGCGAGCTGCTCCCGGGCAGCATCTCCAAGGAGATCACCGCAGCCCAGGCCGCCAATGTCCTGGAGTCGATCAAGCCGTCAGGCGCCGTTGCCCTGGCCGCTGTGAGATCGCCGCCGAGTTCCTCGAGAACCTGCGCCGCACCAGCGCCCCGGGTCCGTACAGAAACTTCGTGCAGCCCTGACGAACCGTCGTTTCTCCGATGCTTCGTCAATTCCTGTTTCCCCTGCTTGCGGTGCCTCTCCTGCTTCCGTTCATCGTCCCGCCACTCCTGGATTCCTGATCTTGAATGCCTTCCTTGTCACCATGATCCATAGTCACGCAGTCACGCAGACCGTTGCATTATCGAATGATCATGGTCAGCTCCGCGGCTGGGTGATCTTGAAAGGAGGCAGCCGGTGGCCGTGGTCGTGACCGTTGCGAAGGGCTACGACCTCGGCTACGTGTGGAAGAACCAGGGCCAGGCGACGGCCGAGCGGACCATCGGCGGCTACTACATCAATGCAGCCCAGGCCGGGGAACCGCCGGGCCGGTGGTGGGGGCCGGGGGCCAGATCGCTCGGTCTCGCCACTGGCCAGGTGGTAGAGCGCGAGCCGTATGACGCGGTGTACTCGCAGGTGGACCCGCGAACCGGAGCGAAGCTCGGCCGGCCGCGCGGCAGCTATGCGAAGTTCAGTGACCACCTGGCGCGGCTGACGGCCGCTGAGCCGCATGCGACGGCGGAGCGGCTGATCGAGCTGGAACGGGAAGCGGCGAAGGCGACCCGTCAGCCCGCCGCCTACACCGACGTGACGGTCTCGTTCTCTAAGTCGATCTCGGTGCTGCACGCCTCGATCAGGGAAAACGCCCGGCGGGCCAGGCTGGCGGGCGACGATCGGGCGGTGACGTACTGGGCGGGCCGGGAGGAGAAGTTCCAGGAGGTCTTGCACCGGGCGAACCTGGCCGCGCTGGAGTACGCGCAGCGGTGGGCCGGGATGACGCGGACCGGTTATCACGGCGTCCGCGTAGACGGGCAGGAGCCGGGCCGGTTCGAGGAAACCGGCCTGGTCGTGACCTCGTGGCTGCAGGGCACCAGCCGGGACGGCGACCCGCAAGACCACATTCACAACCAGATCGCCCGGATCACGCGGACGGTGAGCGATGGCCGGTGGCGGGCGCTGGACACGGCCTGCCTGCGCGAGGTGCCCGGCGCGTTGCAGGCGATCGCGGCGACGGTGGTGGAGTGTGAGCTGACGCGCGAGTTCGGCGTGCGATGGGTTCCGCGCCCGGACGGGCGCGGCAGCGAGATCGACGGGATCACCCGCGCGCAGATGGACGCCTATTCCACGCGCACCGCCCAGGTGCATGAGAAGGAGCGCGAGCTTGCGCAGGCGTGGGAGCGCAGGCACGGGCGCGCGCCGAACTCGCGTGAGCTGTTCTACCTCGCGCAAAAGGCGACCCTGCGATCACGCAGGGACAAGAGCGCGGGCGAGATCGACTGGGACGCGCTGGCTCAGCGCTGGGACGCGGCCATCGGAGGTGAGCTGGCAGGTATCGCCCCGGCAGTCTCGGCCATGCAGGGCGCGACCGCCGATGGCGTGACGCCTGACGACCACCGGGAGCCGACCGGGGCGTTGTCGCGGGAAGCTCTGCTGCGCGCGGCGCAGAAGGCGCTGTGCCTGGTGTCGGAGAAACGTCCCACGTGGACCCGGCATCACCTGCTGAAGCAGCTTGCCCTGGTGATGCCGGCCGAGACCCGGAACCTGGCACCTGGATCCGCCGAGGCGCTGCTAATGGAGCTGGCCGATGCGGCGCTGTCGGGGCGGATTGAGCCGGTCGTCTGCGTGAGCGCGCCCGAGTGGCCGCCGCTGCCGGCGTCGCTGCGGCGCGAGCTGGACGGCGGCAGCATCTACACGCGGCCCGGTACCACGCGGTATGCGACCGCCGCGCAGCTGTCCGCCGAAGATCGGCTGGTCGCGCAGGCGCAAGCGCAGCGGGCACCGCACCTGCCGCGCGAGCTGGCGGCGCGCCACCTCGGCGCTGACGCCGCGGTTCTGGAAGCGCAGCTTCAGGAACGCGCGCAGGACGCACGCGAGCGCGTGACGCGGCGCGGGCTGCGGCTGGACCAGGCCGCCGCCGTGTACCACGTGCTCACCTCCAGCCGCGTCGCCGAGGTGATCGTCGGCCCGGCGGGCACCGGCAAGACCCGCGTCCTGGCCGGCGCGGCACATGCCTGGGCCGCGCAGCACGGCGACGGGCGGGTGTTCGGCACTGCTACTTCGCAGAACGCCGCTAACGAGCTGCGCAAGGCCGGCGTGCAGGTGACGGCCAACACGACCCGGCTGCTGGCCGGCATCCGGCGCGGCCGGATGCCGGCGGGCTCGCTGATCCTGGCCGACGAGGGCTCCATGATCTCCCTGCAGCATCTCTCGGCGCTCGTCAGCCACGCCGCACGGAACGGCTGCAAGGTGGTGCTCGCAGGAGACCAGGAGCAGCTCGCGGCCGTCGAGGGCGGCGGCGCGATGATGCTGCTCGCTGACCGGCTGGGGTATGTGCAGCTGGCCGAGCCTGTCCGGTTCACCGCCGAGTGGGAACGGGATGCCTCGCTGCGGCTGCGCGCCGGGGACCAGACCGCGCTCGATGACTACGACCAGCACGGCCGGATCCACGGCGCCCCGCCCGACGAGGCCATGGACCAGGCCGTCAAGGCATACATAGCCAGCTACCTCGCCGGCTATGACGTGATCTTGACAGCCGCGGACTGGGTACGCTGCCGGGAACTGTCCCGGCGGATCCGTGGCGACCTGATCCATCTCGGCCTGGTCGACGGCGGCCGGGCCGTGCAGCTCGCCGAGGGGGCGCAGGCCTCCGCCGGTGACCTGATCATCTGCCGCGACAACGACCACGACATCCAGGCCGGCGAACCAGGCCAAGGCCTGGCCAACGGCGACGTCCTGCGGATCGAGGCCATCACCGCCAGCGGCCTTCAGGTCCGCCGCCTCCTCGACCCCGACCCAGCCACCGGCGCACGGCGCTTCACCAGCCAAGCGTTCTCATATCACGGCTACCGCACAGCGGACCTGGCCTACGCGATCACCGGGCACTCCGCGCAAGGCGGCACCGTGCACACCGGGATCACGCTGGTCACCGGCAGCGAAACCCGGCAATGGCTGTACTCAGCGCTGGCCCGCGGCACCGAGAACAACATGGCATTCGTCTTCACGCAGACGCCGAAGGCCGCCGACCCGTTGCCCGGGACCCGCCCGGCACCGGAGCTAGAACGCTACGAACGCATCCGCCGCGAACGCGACGGCTTCATGGCAGCGCAGCCCGAGCGAGTACCCGCCGGCCAGAGTCCGCGAGAGCCCGCCGCCGTGCTCGCCGACGTTCTCGGGCTGGACGGCTCGGAGATTTCCGCGTCCGAGACCCGGCGGCGCAACCTGGCCAACGCCGACCACCTCGGCATCCTGAACGCGATCTGGACCGCGGAAACCCAGGCAGCGCAAGACAGGCGCTACCACGACCTCGTCACGTCCGCGCTCCCGCCCGGGTACCGCCAGGAGCTCTCCTACCAGGGCAGGTGGCTGTACCGGACGCTGCGGACCACCGAACTGGCCGGCCTCGACCCCGCCGACGTCATCCGGCGCGCCGTCGAGTCCCGCGACCTGGCCGGCGCCCGCGATGTCGCCAGCGTCATCGACGCCCGGATCCGCCAGCGCGTGCAGCCGCTGCTGCCGCAGCCCCGTGGCCCATGGTCGGCGCGCGTGCCTCAGCAAGACGATCCCGAACGCCAGGCCTACCTGACCGAAATCGCCGCGATGATGGACGACCGCAAGCAGCGCCTCGGCCAGTACGCAGCCGACCACCCGCCCACGTGGGCGCTCAAGACCCTCGGGCCAGTCCCGGCCGACGAGCCTGCCCGGCAGCAATGGCAGCACAAAGCATCCTCCATCGGCGCCTACCGGGAGATGTACGGCTTCGACCATCCCGCCGATCCGATCGGCCCTCAGCCCGGCGCCAGCTCCCCCGACATGCGCGCCGCCTGGCACGAAGCCTTCCTCGCACTCGGCACACCCGGCGGCCCCGATGTCCGCGGCATGCCTGATGGCAGGCTATGGCTCATCCGCGACACCTACGCCACTGAAACCAGATGGGCCCCCCGCCACGTCGGCCGGGAACTGCGGCTGGCCCGGCTCGGCGCACACAGCGCGGACCGCGACGCAATACGCGCCGAGGCCGAATCAGCAGCCGCCCGCAAGCACGGCAACCACGAGCGCGCGGACCGCCACCAGTACTGGGCCGACGCCTACCAGGCGATGAGCCGCCGTTACCACGAGCAGGAAGAAACCTTCGCCGCCACCATGGAAGACCGCCGCGAATGGGAGCACGCCACCGAGCACTCCCGCCACCTCGCCGTCGCTGCCGACGCCGAACTGCGCCGACGTCACCCCGGCCAGCGAATCGAGCCCCTCTGGTCCGCCGAACTCGCCCCCGCCAGCGAAACCAACGGCGAGGAACTGATCCTTTCTCCCGGCCAGGACATCGGCCAGTTGGCGCAATGGATTCAGGATCTGGCCGCCCAGCGCAAGGCGTTCCGCGAGAAGCTCGAAGAGCGCAAGGGACTCATGATCCCCAGCGAGGACCCCAGCCGGGAAGACCTGGGCGAGGCCTTCCCCGACCAGCCCGCACCTGGCCGCGAAGTGATCCTCCAGCCGCCGAAACCGCAAATCCGGCCATCGGCGAAGGCCCTGGAGGCTGCACGGCAGCGCGACGCATCACATGAAGCGGCAGACTGACCGTAGCGTGGCGCATCATGGGCAGAAGAGGTGGCGTCAATGGACACGAGCCAGATACCCAGCACTCTTCCGCCCGCGATCACGATCAGCCGCGACACCGCCGTAGCCTGCCTAGCCGATGACCTCGCAGATTACGGCGCCACTGGCCCGGTAGCCCTCGCCTGGAAATGGGCGCTCACCGGCAACGGCCCCACCCCGATAGCGCTCGAAGACTGGACCCAGGGACCACCTAGCCGCGACACGCTGCTCGACGAGAGCAACTGGCCCTACGCCGACGGCTGGCAGGGACGCGCGAGCTGGGGAGAACTCCAGCACGCCCGCTTCCTGCTCTGGTGGCTCACCGCAGCCGACGGCGAAGAGCCACCCGCACGACTCCGCGCTTCCGACGTAGCGTCCAGCCCGGCCGCCGCCGAAGATGGCTCGGTCACCGTGACCGTGTCGGAGGCTCGCGGCGAGGAATACTCCGAGCCGTTCCGCTGACGCAATTCCGTATCAAATGCCGTAAGACTGATCAATCAGGGCTCTGTGAGCCACGACTGCAACCGTCGGATACTCACGAAAATCTGAACGTCGAGTCACAATTGATCATTAAATTTCTGCTCGGTGGCTGGACTGGCCACCTTTTCTGCGCGATGCCCAGATGAGGTCATAGGCTCCCACAGGTACCGCAGCCGATCAGGAGGAGGCACCGTAGTGGTCGGGGGAGTTCTTCCGGGCGCCGATACGGAGGACGCCGGGCTGGACAGCCTCGCAAAGGGCATCCGGGTAGCCGGCCTGACTGCTTCCGGGACTGCTGAGGTCGTCGCAACCGAGTGGCACAGCAAGGACGCGGTCACGGTTGTCTTCCGCACCGAGGACGGGGGCATCTACCAGCAGGTCTTGCTCCGCGGCCACACCGGCTCCTTCACCTGGGAGCAGGAAGGCTTCGCGCTCGCTACCGGACGAGAAGAGGCCACCGGCTCCTTCACCGGCCTGGCCATCCCCCACGGCGACCCCTGGTTCGGCCCGATCACCGACGCCGTCCTGCTCGTCCGCCCCGACATCGCACTTGCCCAGCGATCCTGCTGGTTAATTCTGGGTCATGCGGCGAGGCCAAGTTCAAGGCGTGCCAGGTGGCTGGTTCGCTGCCGGTCCAGCGGGGTGCCGTTCCAGTAGGCCTCCAGGCGGAGGAGGTTGAGCGCGGCGGCCATGTAAA
>WNGE01007643.1_pt1 | contig 19126 bp, 14 predicted proteins | sample 5400651 | NCBI WGS metagenome assembly WNGE01 (sample SAMN13153370, study PRJNA577476) | soil metagenome | isolation source: 60 cm soil or saprolite under grassland replicate 2 | place: USA:California | collected 2016-06-15
CATCAGAGAATACGCGCTTTGGACAACCTGAGATCAACCTTGGGGTCATGCCAGGGGCGGGTGGCACGCAGCGCTTAGCACGTACGCTTGGCAAATATCGCACTATGGAGATGGTGCTGACCGGTGTGCAAGTCACTGCGCAGGAGATGGCAGATCATGGACTGGTGAATCGCGTTGTGCCAAAGGGCGAACACTTGAGGGAAGCGGTCAAACTTGCGAAAGAGGTTGCCGCTCGGGGTCCCATTGCCGTACGATTAGCGAAACAAGCAGTGCTGGCATCCTTTGAAACGACGTTAGAAGAAGGTCTAGAAATGGAACACAAGAATTTCTTCCTGCTGTTCGCCACTGAGGATATGCGTGAAGGTATGCGGGCATTTATCGAGAAACGCAAAGCAGACTTCAAAGGGAGGTAACAGTCGAGAAACAAGAGTAAGCAGACCCTTGACAACCGTTGCATATAGATTTAAAATGCATATAGATGCTTTTAGATAATGACGATGGTAAGCAAATGCGTCTTGCTTCAAGCCGCTCACAAGTCGGATGGGGAGAGGAGACAAAGCTTGAGTGAGAAAAAAAGGAGATGAGTATGCCCGAAGCTGTCATTGTTGCAGCCGCCCGTAGCCCCATTGGCCGGGCCTCCAAGGGCTCGCTGGTCGAGTGCCGACCCGATGACCTCACCGTCGCTATTGTGCGCGCTGTACTCGCGAAGGTACCCCAGCTCGATCCAGACGCGGTCCAGGATCTACTGCTTGGCTGTGCTGAACCCGCCGGTGAGTCCGGTTTCAACCTGGCACGTATAGTGGCTATCCTGGCCGGTATGCCCAACGTCCCGGGAGTGACGGTCAACCGCTTATGCGCTTCCTCGCTGCAGACTATCCGCATGGCCTTCCACGCTATCAAGTCCGGCGAGGGAGATATCTTCCTGGCCGCGGGGGTCGAGACCGTGAGCCGGTTTAAGAACGGCATGGCCGACACTGGCTTCCACAACCCGCTCTTTGCCCAGGCCGAGGAGCGTACTGCTGAACGAGCCAAAGGAGGAGTAAGTACATGGGAGCTCCCGGCCGGGCTGCCAGATGTCTACATTGAGACCGGCCAGGCCGCTGAGAACATACGCCTGCTCGAGCATGTGAGCCGCCGCGAGATGGACGAATATGCTACCCTATCTCAGCAGCGAGCGGTGCGATCGCAGCAGAATGGCTTCTTCCAACGCGAGATTATTCCAATCATCACACCGGGCGGAACCGTAGTGAACGAAGATGATGGCCCCAGACCCGGCACAACGGTCGAGATCCTGGCAGAATTGAAACCCGTCTTTCGACCCGATGGTGAGGTGACGGCGGGTAACTCTTGCCCACTGAATGATGGCGCTGCTGCCGTGGTGGTGATGAGCGACAGTAAGGCGCGCGAACTGGGCATCACCCCGCTTGCCCGCATCGTTGCGAGTGGGATTTCAGCCATCAATCCCGAGATCAGGGGATTGGGGACGATTGAAGCCAGCCGCCAGGCTCTGAGCCGGGCGGGCATGACGATCAACGACATCGATCTGGTTGAGATCAACGAAGACTTTGCCGCCCAGGTGATCCCATCTGCCAGGTATCTGGAGATCCCATGGGAGAAGCTCAATGTCAACGGCGGCGCAATCGCCCTGGGGCACCCCTTCGGGATGACCGGTGCCCGCATCATGACCACGCTGCTCAATAGCCTCCAGACAGCTGATAAGACCTTCGGCCTCGAAACCATGTGTGTAGCTGGTGGACAGGGGATGGCTATGGTCGTCGAGCGACTCAGTTGAGTGAGTCAAAGGTGTCAGGATAGCTGCTCGAACGAAAATAGTTTCCTTGGAAGTGGGCAACTTTCACCTTCGTACAGACAAATATGTCACAACAAACGCTGATCTGCCTCCGGGGCCAGTTCGATAAACGCTTTTCTCAACGCTCGTCGACTATACTAGCTCTATCACACGACGCTTTGACCGAACCGCCATCATCGGCTTCAGCGTGTTTGTATAGCAGAGCAGACAGGAGGATACACATGAGACGTGAGCGATACGATGTCAGCACCATCGAGCAATTCGTGGGGCAAGAACTGGGAGTCTCCGACTGGCTCACCGTTGACCAGGAGCGCATCAATGAGTTCGCCGACTGTACAGACGATCAGCAATGGATTCACGTCGATGTAGAACGGACGAAGCGGGAAAGTCCCCTCGGCTCAACGATTGCGCATGGCTACCTCACACTTTCGTTGCTCGTCACCATGCTAAATGGACTCAACGTCGTCCCTGAGGGCGTCTCTCACGTTCTGAATTACGGCCTTGATCGCGTGCGCTTTATCGCACCGGTGAAAGCAGGGGCGCGCATCCGCGATCGAGTGGTGTTGATGGCAGTGGAAGCGCAGGGCAAGGGTCGCCTGCTGCTCACATTCCAGAACACGGTCGAGATTGAAGACGAGAAAAAGCCAGCCCTGATGGCCGAGACGTTGGCGCTCTTATTGACGGTGGAATGATACGGGAACACAAGGGCAGACAGGCAAGGATAGTATCAGGCAGGATAAAATGCGTAACGACACAGCCATAGGAACGACATTGATCAACGTCAAGGGCGTAGCTTTGTGCGTAGCCATAGAACAGGGGGATGGCAACGGGCCGCCCTTACTGCTGATCAATGGCATCGGGGCCAACCTGGAGCTGTTTGACCCTTTCATAGAGGCGCTCGACAACGTTGGGGAACAGAAGATCGGGACGATCCGCTTTGATGTACCGGGGATTGGAGGGTCGCCGCTCCCACGTTACCCCCTCCGCTTCAAAGACCTTGCTCGCCTGATCTCTGAGATGCTTGACGTATTAGGTCATCAAGAAGTCGATGTGCTGGGCATCTCGTGGGGTGGCGCGCTGGCGCAACAATTCGCCCACCAGTACCCTTCGCGGTGCCGTCGCCTGATCCTGGTGTCCACGTCGAGCGGTGGGATCTCGGTGCCCGGAAAACCGGGTGTCCTGGGCAAAATGATCAGTCCACGCCGCTATCTTGATCCTTCCTACATGGCCGCCATCGCTCCGCTCCTCTATGGCGACGCGTTTCAGCAGAATCCCGACCTGGCTCACACCTATGCGCAACTGATCAAAGCGCCACATGGCCGGGGATACCTCATGCAACTGCTGGCAGGTGTGGGTTGGACCAGCATTCCCTGGCTGCACCGTCTCCGCCAGCCGACTTTAATTCTGGCAGGTAAGGATGATGTGATCGTCCCACCGATCAATGCCAGGATTCTGGCGCGGCTCATTCCTCATGCGACGCTACATATCTTCAACGGAGGGCACCTGTTCGCCCTCACCGAGAAAGAGCAGATGGCCTCGCTTGTCCATGCCTTTCTCAGGGATGATAGCAAGTCCGGCAAGAGAGGGTGAATATCAAATGAAAGGAAATTTACCATGTCAGCTTCGTTGATTCAACACACTCCCTCCGCATATGACTACCCGCTGCTCATCAAGCATTTGCTTCACACTCCGCTGGCAACGGTTCCCGAACAGGAGATCGTGTACCGGGATATATATCGCTATACCTACCGAACGCTGCGTCAACGTATTGGCCGGTTGGCAAGTGGTCTTGCCGGGCTGGGGGTGAGGTCAGGTGATACAGTAGCCGTGATGGATTGGGACAGCCATCGCTATCTGGAGTGCTACTTCGCCGTTCCGATGATGGGAGCCGTCTTGCAGACGGTGAATATTCGCCTCTCCCCGGAACAGATTCTCTACACCCTCAATCATGCTGGGGCCAATGTCATCCTCTGTCACACCGACTTCTTGCCGGTCCTCGACTCCATCAAGGATCGCCTGGAAACGGCGAACACCTTCATTCTGTTAAGCGATGAAGGGGAGCGCCCGCAGTCCAGCGCTACGTTTGCGGCGGAGTACGAAGATCTGCTGGCCAGGAGCGCGCAGGACTTCGATTTTCCTGACTTTGATGAAAACGCTCGCGCCACAACCTTCTATACCACCGGTACCACCGGTAACCCGAAAGGGGTCTACTTTAGCCATCGGCAACTGGTATTGCATACCCTGGCCGCGCTAGGATCGCTGGCAAGCTCGACAAGAAGGTTATGCGTCAGAAATACGGCTAGGAGGTACTCGTACTCGCCTCGTCCTTTGGGAAATCGAAGAGGTGCTACGGAGTTGCCTATGACGGCCACAGGCAATGTGTTGAAGAGCGAACTGCGCTCGTGAAAGAGAGGAAAGCGACAGCGTCAAGATGGAGAAGAAAAGAACGATGAAGAGAAGATGGGTCCTCGACCAGGCTGTGAGGCATGCCATCGAGGAGACGTGGGCGGTCTTTACCAATGGGACAACGCCCAATCCTGCTCTGTTTCTAGCCCGCCTGACCGACCTGGCCCGTTCAAACGCGTTTCTCTGGACGGAGGCCGGGCTCTCGGTGCAGGAACATGCCACGCGCGTGGTTCCGGTCGGTCAGTCCCTCTCGCGCTCCCTGGTGATGGCCACCGTCGCGGCGGATATCTTCGTCGGCTATACGACGCTGGGTGAGCGAGCGAAGTGGTTGCCTTCGCTGGTAAAGCCACGGGACTGGGAGTTGCAGCACCAGCGCAGCGCGAACCGAATACTGGAGACGGCCATCTCGCTCGGCGGAGCGCTGATTAAGGCCTGCCAGTTCGCCTCCACGCGTCCTGATCTCCTTCCGGCCGTCTATATTCGCACCCTGGCGCCCTTGCAGGATCGGATGCCACCGCGCTCCTGGTCTGAGATAGAGAAGGCCATCACCCGCGAGTTGGGTCAGCGTCCAACAGATGTGTTCGCGGAGATCGAGCGGGAGCCGGTCGCGGCTGCTTCTATTGCACAGGTGCATCGCGCACGGTTGCACGACGGGCGGGAGGTGGCGGTCAAGGTGCAGTACCCGGACATCGAGAACCTGGTGGCGACGGACCTGGCAGTCCTGGAGCAGATCGTCAAGGCGATCGCGCGGCTGGCGCCCGCGATCCAGCTCCAGCCGATTGTTGATTACCTGAATGAGACGCTGCCGCTCGAACTCGACTTTACGCACGAGGCCGAGTCGATGACGAGCCTCCGCACGGCGCTTGCACACCGTGCCGATGCGCTCGTTCCAGCGGTCATGCCAGACCTGAGTACCGAACATCTGATCGTGATGGAATACATCCACGGCATTAAGATTACTGACCGCGAGGCCCTGGAGCAGGCGGGCATTTCTCCGCACGAGGTTGCGTGGCTGCTGAATGATCTCTACGCCGACCAGATGCTGCATCTGGGCATCTTGCACGCGGACCCGCATCCTGGCAATCTGCTCGTGCAACCGGGTCCCCGCCTGGTGCTGCTCGACCACGGGCTGACCGTTTCTCTGGCGCCCTCGCTCGTCGATTCACTGCGTCAATTGGTGCAAGCGCTCACGAGTGGCGATTTCGGCGGAGTCAGTGGGGCGCTGGCCGAAGCTGGACTTCGACTCGATGGAGAGGTGGACATTACTACCCTGCTGAACCTGGTCGGGGTGCTACTTGGCAAAGACCAGCCCGGTGAGAGCGGGGAAGATGTTGATGCGGTCGACGTCGGAATGCAAATCGGGAAGAGCATCGGCACTATTCCCACAGATTTGCTGCTGGTCGGACGCACGCTCGGTCTGCTCGATGGCATCACCAAACAGCTTGATCCGGGCATGGACACCCTGGAGATTGTCGCTCACTATACCTAGCGTTCTCTCTGTGAGTGAGAGACAATTAGAGGCGTTCCGCCCGAAATGTCCCCGTGAGGACATCACCTACATGCACCTGCCGCGTAAACTGCTCATAAGAGTGCATTGACTAAAGTAAGCGGGTTCGGTATTGGTTGCTGCTCACCCTCTTCTTCAAATTGCTGATCCTCGCGAAAGGGTATGATTCGTTCCATGAATCGGCTACCAGCCTGTCAATTATAGCGAGCTAAAAAAATTTGTAACAGGATTTTCAGTAGAACCTTTTCTTTCGTTGTCGTCCAGTGAACAACAGGAGCAGACTATGAGCCAGTTACAATTGTCGTTGCTTGGTACACCGGTAGTGAAGCACGGCGAATATATTCTCACTTTCTCCACACGTAAGGCACTGGCCCTGCTTGTCTACCTGGCTGTGGAAGGTGGAACTCACACGCGCAAAACACTGTCCGAATCTTTCTGGCCGGAGCTGGATGCCGAGCACGGACGCGCAGCCTTACGGGCTACCCTGCTTGAGTTGCGCAAGTCCCTCGTGCACTGTCACGAACCAGGCGAGCAGGCCCACCTGCTGGTTGAGCGCGATACGCTTGGAATTGAGCAGAGCAGCCAGCTCGTCCTGGATCTTCGGCTCGTCGAATCTGTCAGCAAGCAAGCAGGGCGCCTAGTAGAACCATTCAAGGACCAGGCAGGGGGAGAGTTACTGGCGCAGCTCGAGCAGGCCATGCGCCTGGCCCGCGGTCCGTTCCTGGCAGGATTCACGCTGCGCGACTCGCAATTCTTCGACGATTGGACTCGCCAACACCGGGAGTACTGGCACCTGCGTGTACACCAACTCTTTGATGCCTTGTCGATGCTGTACGAACGAGCGGGAGATGGGGAGCGCGCTATCGATACCGTGAGCCGCTGGCTTGGCTTCGATCCACTCTGTGAAGAAGGCTACCGACGCCTGATACGGCTGCGTTTCTCTCAGGGAGATCGTGTAGGGGCCTTACGCGCGTACGCAAACTGCCGTGCCGTGCTGGCCGACGAACTGCAGGTCGAACCGGAACCTGAGACCGTGGCTCTAGCCAAACGTATTCGACACACCGCTCCTGTACGTTCGCCGCAGTCTCAGCCGCCCCATACCTCGCCCGGACAGCCTCCCGCAAACCTCCTGGATGGCCCGTTCCTGGGAAGATCAGCCGAGTTCGGCACCTTGATCGAGTGCTACCAGCACGTGCATGCGGGACAGCCACAGCTCGTCCTGCTTGAGGGGGAGACCGGGATCGGAAAGACGCGCCTGACCGCCGAATTTATAGGCTGGGCACAGGCGCAAGGGGCAGAAGTGCTGGTGGGGCGAGCTCTTCAAACCAGGAGGCAGCTCCCGTATCAGCCTTTCATTGATGTCCTGCGATGCCGACTGGAGCAGGGACATGCCCCCGAGGATCTCTTCAGCGATGTCTGGCTGGCTGAACTCTCCCGCTTGCTGCCCGAGTTTAGCGATCGCTATCCCGATCTACCCATTCCTGCGACGGATGAGGCGCTCGGACACAATCGCCTGTTCGAGGCCATGGCTCGTCTCGTCCAGCTATGGGCCGCACATCGTCCCCTGGTGCTCTTGCTCGATGACATGCAATGGGCTGATACAGCGACACTCGACCTGGTGCTCTATCTCGCACGGAGTCTCGCCGAACAGCCCGCGCCGGTACTGCTGCTGCTCAACCTGCGCACGGGAGCCGATACTTTTCCCGACCTGCAGTCCTCCTGGGTGATGGCTCTCAAACGGACGCGCATTCCGCTGACTACACTCGTACTCACTGCTTTCACCAAAGAAGAGACGCAGCGCTTCGTGCAGAAACTTGCATGGACGGAGCAGCCACTCGAGTTGGGGAACAATAGCTCAACCGATGGATGCCCCGATAACGGGGAAGCCTCCACCTTTCGAGATGCTCTGGTGCCCTTCGCCGACTGGCTCTATTTTCAGACTCGGGGGCAGCCGCTTTACCTGGTCGAGACCCTCAAAGGGCTGCTCGCGCGCGAGATCATTCTCCCTTCGCTTCAGGAGAATGGCTCCTGGGGGTTGGTGCTGAGGGCCGGGCTGTTGGCGCAGACATCGGTCGGCGATCTGATCCCGGCGAGTGTGCGTGAGCTAATCCGCTCCCAACTCGGGCAGCTCACCCCCTCGGCCTGGGCATTACTGGTAGCCGGAGCAGTTCTGGGAAAAGGACTTACCTTCGAGCGACTCTGTCAGGTGGCCCAGCTTGATGAGCTGGCGGGTTTGTATGCCCTGGAGGAGCTACTGCGCAATGGATTGTTGTGTGAGGAGAATCTGGCTGAAGAATCGCGGGCGTTCGATGGATATGCCTTTCCTCGCGAAATGATCCGCGAGGGAGTGTATCAAGAGGCAGGGGCGACCCGCCAACGGCTGGTGCAGCGACGTGTGTCGCTCGTCATGCAAGAACAGGTCGGGAACGATCAGGGCGAGGAGGACAATCTCCCTTATCCCGCTCCCATCGACGGGCATGCACCTGCGGAGACCAGGAATGGGAAGGGAAGGCAGGTTGTGGCAGAAGCAGTCAGTAGGGGCATGAGAGGCAAGCGGTGGACTGTTGCAAATGATTCTTCGGGCGTGACCAGGAGACATGCAGGCACAGGCCTGAGCGAGAAGACCCTGCTGGCAGAGTGGGAGAGGGGTGCCACAAGACAAGCTGCTTCAGCCTTTCCGAGAACACCTCCAGGCTGCCCTGCCAGAGCTTTTTTTGATACGGGCTGATAGACTTTTTTATGCACCAGCAAACGCTTCCTTTCACAGGGCGCGCCTATCATGCAGGGAGAGAGCAAAAAAAGTTTCCCCAACTGAAAGGGGTGAATCGCTCGTTTTTTCGTTGTCATTCAACAAGAAAGAGGAACAACATGCAACAACTTATTAGTAACTATCGTACGATGTTTTTGTTTCGCGGCATCGCCGCCGTCCTGTTCGGCATCATAGCGCTTGTCTGGCCGCATATGACGCTGTCCATCCTGGTGTTCGTGTTTGGCGTGTTTGCCGTCATCAGCGGAATCACAGCCGTGGCGGCTGCCCTGCGGAACACTGGAGAGCAGGGGTGGGGATTTCTCCTCTTCGAGGGCATCCTGAGTATCCTGGCGGGGACGGTTTCCCTGGCATGGCCGGGCATCACAGCTCTCGCTTTCCTCTACCTTCTGGCGGCCTGGGCGATCCTGACCGGCATTTTGGAGGTCGCAGCCCCGCTCTCCTTCCCAATGAGTGGTGGGCGCGCTGTGTTGACGGTGCTGACCGGAGTGGTATCGATCATCTTCGGCATCCTTATTGCCTCCCAACCTTCATCCGGGCTGCTCGCCGTAGTCTGGTTGATTGGTGTCTACGCGTTCGTGTTTGGGGTCATGTACATCGTGGTGTACTTCCAATCACGCTCCCTGACAGCAGGGCTGGCCTGAACAGCAACCACTAAGGTACTTCCTGCTCGCGATCCACACCGCATGAGGTCGGATCGCGAGCGGGGAATCCAGGTTCTCCAATTGCTCCGACGGAAACAGCAGCGTGCAAACAGGAAAGTGGTGAGAAAAATCTGAAAAATAATTTCCTTCACTCTTCTTCCAACGCTTTTCTTCACGCTCTCCGATTAGGCTGTGAATGTACTTGAGCGCTGCATAGCAGAGTGGACTCTGTTCCATGTGTGATCACCAGGCCAAGCACTCTCCGGTACACAGGGTAAATTAATGAGGCATAGCAGGATAGATACGATGAAGCAACAATCAGCTTCAAATGAGACTGAAGAAGACACGGCCCCGAATATTGCAGCACTCGCCGGTATGATTGTTATCGGTCTCCTCTACGCGGCCCTCCCGCAGAATTTGATCATAGGCCCTAACTGGCTCCTTCTGGTCCTTGAAGCAGTATTTATTGTTCCGCTCCTCATATCTATAGCGACGAAAGGAGGGCTTTCACATGATACGAAGCGTCTTCTTGTGCTGCTACCACTTGGCATTATTACGTTGGCACTCGTTTTAGGCATCACGCTCTTAATTATCACGCTGCCGACTGATAAACATGCCACCAATTTATTGCGCTCCGCGGCCCTTCTCTGGTTTTTCAATATCCTCGTATTTGCCTTGTGGTATTGGGAACTCGACGGAGGGGGTCCATGGAAACGCCACCTCTCCGGGCACCAGGCTGCCGATTTCCTATTTCCGCAGCAAGTGAGTGGGAATAGCTGGGTACCACATTTTCTTGATTACCTTTTCCTGGCCTTTACCGGAGCAACCGCTCTCAGCCCTGCCGATACATTTCCCCTGTCAAGACTTGCTAAAGCACTCATGATGATAGAGGCAATCCTTTCTCTCACCGTCGTTACAGTGCTTGCTGCCCGCGCAGTAAATATTCTGGGAAGTTGAGATGGAACAGAAGACGAGAAGTTACTCTCGTGGGCTTGACAATCCCAAAAAAGGTTTATATGCTTTAGTTAGCAGTAAGGCGAAGGCTCTAAGGGACATAGAAGCGATGTAGCGTTGGTGGTAACCGGTTCTTCCCCACAACTTTTATGCGGCTGCTCCAATAGCAGTACCGCAAATCGACAATGAGGAATGAGAGAAAACCTATGACACACAGGATTTCTCGCCGGCAGGCTCTAAAAACGGGAGCAATTATAGTGGGTGGGGCCGCTGTCGCACCGCTGGCCTTCAAGGGAATACAATTGCTGCCACTCTCCGCGTCACAGGCAGCGATTGCCGGACCCCTGCCCTGGTCAGAGGCCAACGGCATCCTGGTCAGCACTGCGCTGCCGAGCTTTCCGAATACGAATTTCGTCGTCACACATCCGGCCTACGGGGCCAGGGGAGACGGCAATAGCGATAACACGGCCGCCTTCCAGAAGGCGGTCTCGGCCTGCAGCGCATCAGGCGGTGGCCACGTCGTGGTGCCAACCGGGACGTTCGTGACCGGCGCCATCTACCTCAAGAGCAATGTGGACCTGCACCTCGATCCAGGCGCCACGCTGATGTTTAGCGGCGACGCCTCCAAGTATCCGCTCGTGCTCACCCGCTATGAAGGCATCGAGTGCATGAACCACTCGCCGATGATCTATGCCTACGGCGAGAAGAACATCGCGCTCACAGGCAGTGGTACCCTGGATGCTTCCGGCACCGCATCCTGGAACCAGGGTGGCGACCGAGCGATGGTCCTGGAACCACTGGTGGCAGACGGCCTGCTGCCCCAGCAGCGCTACGTCGTCGGCAGTCTCCGTTCGTCGTTCGTCCAGCCGTATCGATGCGATACCGTGCTCATCCAGGGTGTGACCCTGCGCAACTCCCGCTTCTGGCAGTTGCATCCGACCTTGTGCAGAAATGTGACCATCGACGGCGTGACGACCCACTATTCAGGTTCGAACACCGATGGCTGTGATCCCGAATGTTGCGACCACGTGGTGATCAAGAACAGTACCCTCCTGGCCGGTGACGACAACATCGCGCTTAAGTCGGGCCGGGACGTCGATGGCCGCCGGATCAACGTGCCTACCCAGAACATCGTCATCTGGAACAATCAGTTCGAGGGCCCCTGGGGTGCGATTTCACTGGGCAGCGAGCTGACTGGTGGTATCCGCAACGTCTACGCCTACAATAACTCGACAATCGGGAGTAGTACCAAATACGCCCTCTATGTGAAGTCAAATACCAGGCGCGGAGGGTTCGTCAGGAATGTGCACGTCGACACGTTTCACGGTTCCGGCCTCCCCGGTGCAGCCGTCCTCGCCACCATGAGCTACTTTGGCCAGACAGGCAACGTACTTCCGGACTTCAGCGGTCCTTTCAACCTTGCCAATTTCGTCGTCGACACGGCTCCGATTGCTCTGAACCTGCAAGGACTGCCCGACGACAAGGCGGGGACCTTCAATTTGTCTAACTGTACCTTCACGCACATTGCGAATCCGAAGAGCACCATTTCGAACGTGATGAAGGTAAACTACACTCACGTAACGATCAACGGCAAGCCAGTGCATTGACCTTGCAACAGCCCTGTTGTAAGACTTGCAGAGGATGTAAACAAAGCCGTTCCTGGCAATGGTCGAGGGCCGTATGAAAGTTTTACGTTTCTCCCTACGCTTTTCTTCACGCTCTCCCACTATGCTTGAAATGTACGAGCGTCGTGCCGGGTAGCGTTTATCGGGCACTGCTGTAAAGGCACGCGAGTACAGAGTGCACGAAGCGCAGTTCTCATGCGCTGTCTCGTCCACACACGTTGGAGGACATTCGTCGAGGACTGCCAGGTTTTACATACACCATGCTTGAATAGCAAGAAAAGGAGAAACATCACATGGCTAACATCTTTGAGACCGCTCGCGCTGAACGTCGAGCCAACAAGTTTTCCAAGGGCCTCGATTCCGTTGGTGAGCTTGCCCAGACGCTGAGCGGTCCAGGCCCATTCACCATCTTTGTGCCCACCGATGCCGCCTTCGACCAGTTGTCCGTAGATCAGCAGAACGATCTCCTGGGTGACCCAGGCAAACTGACCAAATTGCTCAAGTATCATATCGTGCCAGGGCTCTTTACGGCTGACGACATGCTTGATCACATCTTTCTTAAAACCCTGGAGGGACAGCGCCTCAGAGTGTGGGCGGACGTCTATGAGACACCCCTGGGAGAAGAAGAAATTACTACGGGGAGTGACGCGTATGGGTATATCGTGCAGGATACGGTGACGACAGCGATGCAGGAAAGCATCAAGATCAATGGCGCCCACGTTATTCTGTCCAATGTACGCGCTGATAATGGGGTCATGCACATCATTGATAAGGTGCTCGTCCCCCAGTTCATGATACTCTAAAGAAGTTCTTCTTCTACTTCCCTTCCTCCCTTCCAGTCCTCTAGCTTGTGGTAGAATGGATTGGAGGGGCGCGGAGAGGTGAAAGATGAAACCTCATTTCATCGCGCTCCGTAAAGAGAGGAGCATACTATGTTTGAAGCAACCTTCAAAATTGCTGCCCTGGTCGAAAGTAATGAGCAAGGTCAGCGTGTTTTTCAAGTATTGAGGCAAGGAGACCCGGTAGATGATGCCGGGTTCTTATCGCTTGTGGCGATGGTCTACCAGCAAGATGTGTACCGCACGCTGCAGGTGGGCGATGACCTGACTGTGACAGTTCACCTCGATCTTCCCCCTAGAGACATTGAAAGGACGCTTCATTTCCGCGAGGGCGGGCGGTTTGAGGGAGAAGGTATAGCGGAGCCAACCGTAGATCTGCTCCCGCTCATTTCATCGATGTCTGAGCACTATCGCCGGCAGGTGCAATCAGGCGATGTCCTCACCATCTCTTTCCAGGTGCAGCGGCTCTAATCATAATACTTATGGTTAGCTACTGTTGGGGATTGCCTCGCCAGAAGATCAATTTACGAATTTCGATCCAGAACGTTCCAATCACCGTCACGATCAGCACCAGGAGCCAGTCCTGACCGCTGAGTGTGGTAGTCTTAAGGATGTTCTGCACCCCAGGGACCAGGGTCGCAAAGAGGACGAAGGCGATCGCCGCCACGGCCCAGAGAATCATCAGCCGATTGGAGAAGAAGCCCAGGCGGAAGAGCGGTTCCCGTTCCGAACGCAGATTGATTGCCAGAAAGACGTGCCCCAGCAACCACGACACAAACGCGACCGTTTGCGCCCTCAGGAGGTCGCCACCACTGGTATACCAGGTGACCAGATAGGCCACAGAGACAGCGGCAAACAATCCGGCCCCTGCACTGAAGATGCTTCCCGCCATGGGTCCATCGATAAAACGGGCCTTTGGGTTGCGCGGCGGTTCGAACATCACGTCAGTCTCAGCAGGTTCGTTCGCAAATGTTACCGAAGCGGCTAAGTCCATGAAGAGTTCCATCAAGATGATCTGGATGGGGGCAAAGGGGACCGGCACGCGCAAGAGTACCGGCAGCAAGACTGTCGCCACCAGGGCGACTTTGCAGGCCAGGTAATAGCGTATCCCTTTCTTGAGGTTGTCAAACAGCACCCGTCCCTCTCTAATCGCGTTGACGATGGTGGTGAAGTTGTCATCCTCCAGCACGATGTCGGCTGCCTCGCGTGCCACATCGGTGCCTGTCTCGCCCATCGCTATCCCAATGTCAGCAGCGGCCAGTGCAGGAGCGTCGTTGATGCCATCACCGGTGACTGCCACCCGTTCAACCTGTTGTTGCAAGACTTGCACAATGCGCAGTTTGTTTGCTGGAGTCGTGCGCGCGTAGATGGATACCTGGCTGACGTCTTCTCGCAACCCATCGTCTGACAGTGCATCCAGCTCTGGCCCTGTCAGCACACGCGTGTTCCCGTCCAGTCCAATCTGCTCTGCAATGGTGTGTGCGGTCAGCGGATGATCTCCCGTAATCATGATGGTGCGGATCCCTGCGGTACGGCTAGCGGCAATGGCTGCTTTCACTTCTGGACGCGGTGGATCCAGCAGGCCAACCAGGCCTATGAAGGTCAGATTGGATTCCGCCTCGTCTTGAGACATCGATTCATTGGGAACCAGCTTTTCAGCAAAAGCGAGCACACGGAGTCCTTCGCCTGCCATCTGGGTGGCGATCCCTAGCTCACGTATGCGATCGGCTTCAGTTAGCGGTTGTGTCTTCCCTTCACCTCTGTGATGGGTGCATTGCGCAAGAACTGCCTCGGGTGCGCCTTTCACGATGACCCAGCGTTGATCGTCTCGCTCATACACGACGGACATTCTCTTGCGTGAGGTATCGAAGGTAAATTCGTCGCGCAAGACATACTTTCTACGTAGCGTATCCACGTCCACACCTGCCGCTCGGGCTGCCTGAAGCAGTGCGACCTCCAGGGGATCGCCTATAAACGATTTCTCGTCCTCGATCGCGCTGTTGCACAGCGTCCCCAGTTCGAGGAGCGTGCGATCAAGCTGTTGAGGGGAGAGCTGACTGACCTCCATGCGGTTTTCGGTCAGCGTCCCCGTTTTGTCGGTCGCGATCGTGGTCACAGCGCCGAGGGTTTCCACCGCCTGCAGGCGCTTCACAATGGCGTGCTGACGAGCAAGACGGTAGGCACCCAGGGCTAAGACCATCGTGATAATAATTGGCAGTTCCTCAGGGATGGTCGCAAAGGCCAGCGAGAGGCCAGTCAAGATCGCCTGCTGCAGGGACAGGCTCCCAGAGAGCCATGCCAGCAACGGGACAAGCACGCTTAAGCTCAGGGCAACCCAGACCAGCACAAAGCTCAGTTCGCGCATGGTCTGCTGGAGTAGCGTGCGCGGCTGCCTGATTTCACGCACTATCCCGACGACCTGCCCCAGTTCGGTGTGCATCCCCGTCGCGACAACAATGGCAGTGCCACGCCCACGGGTGACCGTCGTGCCAGCATAGAGCATGTTAGACCGCTCGGCCAGGGCAGTCTTATCAGGGAGTAGCAGGTGTGCATCTTTCTCGACTGGCACCGACTCGCCGGTGAGCGAGGCTTCGTCAGCGGCCAGGCTGTAACTCTCCAGAAGGCGTGCGTCGGCAGGGACACGTCGTCCTGCCTGAAGAAGAATGAGATCGCCAGGAACAATATCCTCTACGGGCATCTCCGCATCTTGCCCATTGCGACGAACAACGGCAGTCGGTTCGTAGAGGGTACTGAGTCCGGCGATGGCTTTTTTGGCCCGGTACTCGTTGAACACCTCCGCACCGACCAGCAGCAGGATCACGCACAGGATGGTGAGCGCGTCGCCGATATTCCCCCACACAGAGTACAGGACACCCGTCCCCAGTAGCAGCAGGATCATAGGTTCGCGAATCTCTTCCAGGAAGACCTGCCAGATCGTTTGCTGTTTGGCTGCGGCGAGTCGATTCGGTCCGAATTGGGCCAGTCGTTGAAGGACGGTTGCCTCGTCCAGGCCAGTGCTGCTGTCCGTGCCGAAATGGCTCTCTACCTCGTTGGGTGTCATGTTATGCCATGCGCGGTCAGGCACGCTCGGTGCTATCGGCGGGCTTTGCCCCAGTGACTGCTTGAGTATTTTATTCATGATTGCTCCCTCTCAAGTATTCCTTTCTCGCGGTTTAGGTCAGGATGCTGGATACGGCCTGGTCAAAGCTTCCGAGGGTTGGTGAGCCGAGACCGGTCGTATAGTCCCAACCCGGAGTCGCTGGATAGTACAGGTTATTGCCGCTCGTGACATCAAAGTAGGCATTTCCGCCAGCATTCTTGTCCGCAACGGCATAATAGAAGCGTGGTGAATAGCCGAAGGTGCTCAGACGCTGCATCGTGTCTTCGTTCACCAGCGCCTGACCAGCGGCCCAGATGGGTGCAGCGGCGCTTGTTCCACCAACGTCTTCCCATTGTCCCTGGAAGTAGACGGCGAGATTATCCGCGACCGCTGCCAGGTCTGGCACTTGTCGATCGTTTTGCGAGTATTTATTCTTGACGCCGTTGGCATTTTGCCAGTCCGGGCGGTGAAACAGGCTGCTATTGCCTCCACCGGTGCCCCAGCTATTTTTACACTTAAAAATGTTGGGAAATTGCGACCACGCCACCTCATCTACGCGGTTGCCCTGACCATCGACGGACAGCTTTGTACCCCCGACCGCTACCGCCCACGGATCACTGGCCGGAAAGCTCACCGAGAGGTCCCCGTAGGTCTCGTCGGCATAGGCGGCGCAGTCGCCGCTGGCGACGAAGACCGTCATATGCTCTACCTGCGTCAGTTGTCGCAGGCTGCTATCGAGGGCGCGGATGTCGTCGGAGGAGATATCTGCTTCGTCTATGCCCAGGCTGATGCTTACCACGCTGCCCGCATTCGCGTTGGCTGTATTATCATTGAGGATATGCTGCAATTCATCGTTGATCTGTGTCCAGGGATCGTCATTGGCATTACCATCAGTTTGGTACACCTTGATCGAGGCGGCTGGGGTCAGTCCTGCGACCATTTGTACGTCCAGTGTCGATTCACCCTCCGTATCCGACGGGCCACCATCGACGTTGATGAACGAGAGATGCCCCTTGAAGTGAATACAGCTCAGGTAGTTCTGAATATCATCAGGATACGAGCCATCGGTCTCCACGAGGTTAATGGTCATATTCTCACCATGCAGGCTGTGCCGATAGAGGGTATTGTAGCCGTATGCAGTGGCTACGTCACTTGGAAAAAGCGTCTGGTTATCAGGGTTACAATCCTGTGCTCCATGTCTGGATACGCGTGATGCTTGAGGATAGGTGATATCCAGCGCGTGTTTGGGAGGCTTGCTGAAATTATCCAATCCTGTGATGGCATCAATGGAATTGGCGAAATTGGTAGGGACTTTGGGCGGCGTCGCGGGCGCGTAGAATGTCCGGCCCTTGTACTGGTGGATGACGAACTTCGTTTGCAGCACTTGCGCCAGGGTGCTCGCCTGAGCTTGAATGGAGAGGTGTGTGCGCAACTTGCTCAGGCTCAGGATGATCCCCTGGGGGTGAAAGAACTGTTTGATGTTTTGATAGGTGGCATCGTCTATGCCGAGACGATTGGCCAGGACCTTCAGATTGGAACGCTGCCCCGGCTGGAGCTTCTGACGATCAGCCTGGCCGAGCAGCTGGGGATCAATTTTGAAAGTGACGCCCACGTGCAACACTGTCGCGTTGGGCAATGGGCCTTTCACTGGCGATTGCAGCGCCGCAGCTGGGATGCCCAGATTGAGCGACGTATACTGAGGAGGCGCGGGCTGATTACAACTGACCAGTGACGCGAGCGAGAAGAACAGCATGAGTAACAGCGCAGTCAGATGGACTACCTTCGCCTGATAGGCTTTCCACAATGACATCATAATTTCCCACCTCTGGCTTCCAAAACATCGTGGTGAATGTGATGAAGCTTCTGCTCGATATCCCGAATATGTTCGTTCATCGCACTCATTTCCATTTCCGCCTTGACGTTCACCTGGTAGTCCAGGTCCGCCTTGATGCGGTCTTTGGCAGCCTGCCGGTTCTGGCTGATCAGGACAAAAATCGAGAGAAAGATTGCCTCAAGTGACACTGCCATCGTGAGAAACTGAAAGGGGTAGGGATCGTAGTGCCAAATCGCCGGTCCCACCGTGTTCGCCACAATCCAGACAACAAAGACCACAAGGTTGATCAACAGGAATGCTAGAGAACCACTAAAATCCGCGATGATATCGGCGACCCGCTGCCCCGGTGAAATGGTCTCGTCGTGCTCCTCGTTCGCGTTGCGGCTGACGCGCGTGCGCAAGATGTCGTCGGTGTCTTTGAGCCGCTGACCCAGTTCCACTAAAACGTCGATAGCAGTATCAGGTCGCCGGCGCAAAAAGTCAAAGAACGCTTCCCGGCCTAATTCGAGTGTGACCAGTTCTCCAGAGGTGGTGGCGCTGGCCGAACGGGTCTCTCCAGAGAGCATGAACACGTTACCGAAGACCTTTCCTGGTCCCAGCACCTCCAGCACCACCTTCTTTCCATCGGTGTCGGTGAGCCAGACCTCCAGTTCACCCTGTTCAATAATAAGGAAGGTAGCTTCTGGGTCATTGGCTGCCATGACGACTTGACCAGGCTGAAAGCTTCGCTCCCTCATGATCGCACTAAGCTGCCTGCGCTCTTCGTCATCCATTGTGGAGAAGAGCGGTATCTCTGCTAGGAGTTGTGCTGTATTGGTACTCATATTATCAATCCATCCTTTGTCTAGCGGGTGACGAGCTTGCCAATGGAGTCGGAAAAGGATTTTCTAATGCGTTGCGGCAGCGACTTGTCCGGCGCGCTTTTTTCTGATAACATTATACGTGCATCTCCCTCTTCTTTACTCTCTGGTGAGAGTGAATGTATCCACTGTGCTTCATAGACTATGAATAAGGAATATTACCTGTTATTATAGTACCAATCGCGCGTGAAGAAATGCGTTTGCCTGGAGCAAGAAACGAATACTACAAAAGCCCTCTGAGCTTTTTTACACTTCCAACCACGCTTTTTGCTACGCTTTGCGAATAGTATAGAGTTATCGTTACCTATTGCTCTATTGGCCTCAAAATTTCATGCTCGTCGTCCGTTCCCTTGGAACACTTCGAGCAATACACCACGTTCTGCTTTTACCTTTGCAAACAAGAAAGCGAGTTGTACATGTTGAACATGCGAGAACGAACAGATGTCCTGGTCAAGAGATTCTCCAGGGTATCTCTCCTACGTATGGTAGGGAAAGTCATCCTGGGTGTATTGACATTGCAGGTCCTGACAGTGGCAATCCTCCTCGTCATTGCCGCGTTAGGAAAACGGCGCAAACACGAGGTGAGCTTTCCCCATGAACCCTTCGAGGAAGTTCAGGTTGGCGAGAATTCCCTCCAACTCTATTCCTACGGTCGTGAGCTGTTTGATGCGATGCTAGAGGCAATCGATGCGGCACAAGAGAGTATTTATCTAGAAACATACATCTGGAAAGATGATGCTGTTGGTAAGGAATTTCAAGAGCATCTCGCGCGGAAAGCCG
>WNGE01011236.1_pt1 | contig 19113 bp, 19 predicted proteins | sample 5400651 | NCBI WGS metagenome assembly WNGE01 (sample SAMN13153370, study PRJNA577476) | soil metagenome | isolation source: 60 cm soil or saprolite under grassland replicate 2 | place: USA:California | collected 2016-06-15
ATATTCAATAATTTTCTAAAGGATTAATAAGAGCTATGCAGCAGGTAAGAACACTTTCTTCTTTTGTATTATATACTGAAGTTTTTTCGATAAATTTCGTCTTGTAAGTTTTGACAACCTGGTAAAAGAAAGACCGTACTTCTATTATGCTTAGACAGCCGGCAGCCGGAATGTGCTGCTTATTATCCCTTATCTGCAGAGTCGTATATAAATTTTTTAAAGGTTGAGAATTGCATAAAAGCATAATCACAATTATTTAAAATTTTTATCATCTCAATGTTTAAAGTAACAGTAGCAGAGTGCGCATTTGCTTCAATATCTTATCAAACAAAAACCATGCAGATATATCAAAATAGTTTTTGTTTTTCTTTCAACTTTATTTCAGTATATTTTTTCTTCAGCAACTATGTAATTTAGAGCTATGCTTAAGCTTAGTGAACTGTATGTTTATCCGGTAAAATCTTTAGGGGGGAATTTCTGTTTCATCTTCCCTCGTTACTGAAAGAGGTTTAGAACATGATCGTCGCTGGATGCTCATAGACGACGATAACCGGTTTATGACACAAAGGGATTTTTCTTCCCTCGCTCTGCTACGGGTCAATATTAATAAAGAAGGTTTACAGGTAACACATAAGCACAATAAATCCATATTTATCATTCCTTTCCTGCCTCAAACAAATAATTTTTTTCCTGTTGAAGTGTGGAGTGATAAATGTAAAGCACAGCAGGTAAGTGAAGAAGCAGATAAATGGTTTTCGGAGATGCTCTCTTTTTCATGCCGGCTTGTTTTTATGCCCGATAATACACGAAGAAAAGTAGATAGCAGGTATGCTTTCAATAAAGAGATTACCAGCTTTGCTGATGGTTATCCTATGTTACTGATAGGACAATCTTCATTAGACGATCTTAACAGCAGGCTGAAAGAATCAATTTCAATAAATCGTTTCAGACCCAATATTGTTTTTACAGGAGGAAAACCTTTTGAAGAAGATATTCTTGAACACTTTACAATTAATAATATAAATTTTTATGGCGTAAAACTTTGCGCACGTTGTGTTACAACTACCATTAACCAGGAAAATGCAATAAAAGGTAAAGAGCCTTTAAAAACTTTAGCGACCTATCGTATGCATAAGAACAAAATTTATTTTGGGCAAAATCTTCTGCATCATAGAGAAGGCATAATAAAAATTGACGACCTCATTGAAGTTAAAAAACGAAAGAACCGTGATGAACTTCTTTTAAAAACATATAATTAAATTAAAAATTTTTTCAACTGCTAAAAAAAGTGAAACAGCTATTCTTAAGTGATGATAACACATTTAATATTTTGGCAGATGATATTGCGCTAACGCGGTTTGTGAGGAGTTGTTAACAATAACAATACAAAAGCCAAGCGCATATTGTGTCATTTTAAGGCTTCATTCTTTTCTACAATCCAATGATACTTGCCCTTTTGGTTTCCGTTTTAAAGTGTATGAATCCTTCAGCTGCTTTTACACCCGTTTCTAATCCTCTGAAATCTTCCATCTTTTTGAAGTAAGTGGCATAAATTTCTTCCGGGTTTTGTGTTTTGTGTGCAAACAACGCAGCCTTTTTTCTTCCCAGAACATCTGAAATATCTACATAATCTGTTGGCACAAATCCCATGGTTTCGCTGCCGGTGTTTACTTCGTAAAAATAGAGATGGAATTGTTTCCCTGATTTTATCCATGCGGTTAAGGTTAACAAACCCGCGATTTGATGATCCGGATGAGCATCAAGTGGCCAGTGTGTAAAAACAATATCAGGCTTCACTGATAGAATCAGCTTTGTCATTTCCTCATTCTTTTCTTTATTTAATTCCGTATTTCCATCAATTTGACCTGCAAATAAGGCTCTTGCATTCAAAATTTTACAGGAAGTCTCTGCCTCTTTTGTTCTCAATGCAGCTGATTGGGCAAATGACTTTGTTGCGTCATAGGCCTCGCCTCTTGTAAGGTATAAAAAGGTTACTTCATGTCTGGCATCGCTGTATTTTGCCATTGTGCCGCCACATCCAAATTCCGGATCACCCGGATGCGCCCCTACACAAAGAATATTAAGTTTCTTGTCAGCAGTGCTTATAATAGAATTAAATTCAGATGTTTTTTTCGCGGCCCTGAGAACAGGTGATAATACCAGGCCACCTAAACCAATTGTTGAAAACTTAACAAATTTCCGTCTTGCTGATTCACTTTTTTTCATGCACGAAAGTTAGTTCCATTAAGCTTCGTGTTGGCTCACTTGTACGTTCTGTTCACTATGCTGTTTTTATTCAGACCAATAATGGCTAATCCAAAAATAATATTTGAAATGATACAGGGGAGTAGATATTGTTTTAGATCTCCCACAGTTATTAAAATTTATTGGGAGATCATGCTGATTAATAGTGCATGGGCAGGCAAATAAAACTTAATAGTTATTTTACCGTTGGCATAAAAAAAATACATCACTATTGAACTGTTTAAATCTTTCGAAGCAGGCTTTATCCAATGCCTCCCTGTCATCAGGATGCGCAATATTGATGAGCGCTTTGGCACGTTGACGCAAGTTTTTTCCCCACAAGTTTGCAACACCATATTCTGTAACAACATAATGCACATGCGCTCTTGTAGTAACCACACCCGCGCCGGGTTTTAGCGTGGGTACAATGCGTGCAATACCTTTTGCAGTTCGGGATGGAATAGCAATAATAGGTTTTCCTCCCTCGCTTAACGCTGCACCACGTATAAAATCCATTTGACCGCCAACACCTGAGTACTGGCATGTGCCAATAGAATCACTGCATACCTGCCCGGTGATATCGATTTCAATTGCACTATTGATAGCAATCATTTTATTGTTGCGACGAATAACATGTGGATCGTTTACATAATCAATATCAAGAAAAGCAAAGGCAGGATTATCATCTATATAATTATATAATTTTTTTGAGCCCAATGCAAATGACGAAACTGTTTTGTTTGGATGTATTTTTTTGTATTTGTTGTTGATGACATCTTTTTCAACAAGTTCAATGATACCATCAGAGCACATTTCAGTATGCACGCCAAGATCTTTGTGATTACGCAGACATTTTAATACTGCATCGGGAATAGCACCAATGCCCATTTGTATGGCGCACCTGTCATCAATTAATTCTGCAACCAACTCTCCGATCTCTTGTGTTTCTGCTCCCGCCTTTTCAGTAAAATTTGCCGTGTGTAACGGGTCTTCACAATATACCATTGCATGGAAACGACTGCTGTGAATCATGCCGTCACCATGTGTACGGGGTGCATTTGGATTCACCTGCGCAATTATATATCGTGCAGTATCTACAGCGCTTCGTGCAATATCAACCGAAACACCGAGTGAACAGTAACCATGATCATCCGGGGGTGAAACCTGTACGATGGCAACATCAATGGGTAAAATATTTTGCCTGAAAAGCTCAGGTATTTCACTTAAGAAAACAGGAACATAATCCGCATAACCTGCATTCACTGCATTACGAACCGATGCAGAAACAAATAATGAATTGATGTGGAAATTATTTTTGTATTCAGGTTTGTCAACATGCAAATCTCCATATACACTGATAGAAACAATTTCAACATTTTCTAATCTGTATGCTTCTTTTGCCAGATGTTCTAAAAGATAAGTAGGTGTGTGTGCACTCCCATGAATGAATAGACGTTGGTTTGATTGAATAATTGATAGCGCCTCTTGAGGGCTCACATAATTAACAGGAATTTTCATCTTAAATTTTTTTCAAAACTATTAGTGATAAAAAAAGCAATACATGATCATGGTCAGCAAATCAATTTTTAAGGGAATTTTATTTCAACGCTTTTCTTAAAAAATCGAGAGAGTTTCAAAAAGCGGAGATTAATTATTTTTATCCTGCAGGTTTAGACAATCTTTCTGATGATAAACACATTAGCCATTATATATTACAAAAGAGAAGAAAAAGCAGGGTGGGATGGGCATTTTCAGGAAATATTAATTGGCATTACAACTGGTTTGGGGCCGGTATAAGTCCTCAGTATTTTCTTAACCGTCCGCATTCTTATAGTGGCATTACCATTTCTCTATTTATTTACAACAATGGAAGCTATTAAATAAAACATGTTATTTCTGAAGGTCATGACAAGTAGCTATCCAATCATCGTAAACCACAATTCCTCGGTATGCTGTATACATTCTAAGACAAGCTGAAAAAAAATTTAAACTGTTTCTAAGTATTTTATAAGCTTTGTAGGGAAACTTGTTCTTAAGTATTATTTACTTTTGCCCCCTCAACCAAAAACTCCTTCTCCATGACAAATGAATTTAAAATTGGTGACTTAGTAAAATTGAAAATAAGTAGCCAGCAAATGACTATAAAAGGTTTTGCGACAAAACCTTCTTCCCAGGGAATAGTTTTAATCAAAGACAGATTTGAATGTGTGTGGTATGATGGTTCAAAACAACAGAAAGCTGTTTTTCATCAGGATGCACTTGAACGGCTTGCTCCCTATCATGATACAATGCACTTCGGCAATTATGAGTAAATCATTTATAATTATCTTATAATTTTTAGATAACATATTATTCTGCATTAACAGTATCTAAACCGATATTGCCAAATATATTCTACTATAGATGATCGTGATATTACTGTTGCAATAAACCATACAGTAATATCATTTTTTTATTAAAACGAATCACTTGTAACCGCTGCTCTAAAATTTACCCTTATCTTTCTTGAATACCCTGCCAAACGGCTTTTAGTCAAAGGCCTCCAGTCATTCTAAAACAAACCACTGTCAATAAGACCCGCAAGGAAAAAACTTCCACACTTCCTCATTTATTCCCTGCACGATTCTTGCAAATTTTAAATTATATTAAACATAGTTTTAAAACATGTCCGGCAATTTATTCGTTTCCATTGAACAGGGAATAAACTGTACAGTACTGACTTATTGGACGCAATGAATGACGAACAAAGAATTAATGTTTAGCTCAAAAAAAATTTCAGGTTCTATAAAAGTTTTTAAATTGAATAAAATCTTTACTAAACCTTGAAGCCGTTAACCATTGAAAATATTATACGTTTTGCTGCCGTCCTATGCATAATATTACTGCAATACCATTCATACGGACAAGCGAAAGAAGATACCGCAAGAAAAAAGAATCGTAACATTTTTCAGTTTGCTATAAAAGCGTTTAAACGCAGCCATTCAGATTCTGCAACTAAAGCTACTGTACTAAATACAAAAGGTGAGACGCCTTTTCTTCCTTACGCGGATAAAGTGATAAGAAATATCAGTATTAAAGAATATGGTTTTGAAAGAACTTTCAGCGATACATCAAAAGAAATTCATTATTTCGGAACAACCATATTAAATAATTTACACAGGAATTCAAGAGAATGGGTAATCCGCAATAATTTATTCATTAAAGAAAAAACTTCGCTTAACCCATATATCGTTGCAGACAATGAACGTTATCTCCGGTCAATAGAATATATACAGGATGCCCGTATCCTTGTTAAAGAAGTTCTGAATGAACCGGATTCGGTAGATATTGTCGTAATAACAAAAGATCTTTTCAGCCTCACGGGAGAATTGAACGATGCAAATATGGATCGCTTCAAAGCAAAAATTTCGGATGCAAACGTAAGAGGAATGGGACAGAAAATAGCATTCACGACTTTAATAGAAAAATTCCGGAACCCGCATTTTGGTTATGAGTTATTCTATAGCAAAAATAATATTGCCAATACTTTTATTAATGCAACTATTGACTACTCAACTATAAAGCCCGACCTTACTACTTATCAGCAGGATGAGCAGGCATGGTATGTAAAATTGGAGCGGCCATTGGCATCACAGTACTCTCACGTTGCAGGGGCGCTGCTTGTTGGTCAAAATCAATCCCGGAACAGCTATCTAAAACCCGATAGCTTATTTTACAAATATCGTTATAACTCTTTCGACGGATGGATTGGTTATAATCTTAATGTACACAAATACTTTACAGACACCAGATTGAAAAACAGGAAATTTATCGGCATCCGGTATTTTGGAAATAAGTTTTCAGAAACGCCTTTCCAGATAGAGAGGCATTATAATTTTAGGTATAATGATAGGCGGGCATTACTTGGAAACTTTACTTTCTTCAGGCAAAATTTTTATGAAACCAATTACATTTATGGGTTCGGTACAACAGAAGATATTCCTTATGGTTACAATATTACTTTAACGGCAGGATGGTATAAACAGGCAGATCTTGAAAGACCCTATGCCGGTGTAGATGCTAACCGCTATGTTTATACCAACCGGGGAGATTTTATTCAGTACTTTCTGCGCACAGGCAGTTTTATACATAACGGACAACTGCAGGATGCAAATTTACTTGTGGGTACCAGCATATACAGCCGGCTGTTTGTACACAATAAAATTAAATTTCGCCAGCACTTCAATTTCAGTTATACACAACAGTTCAACAGGATTGCATTGGATCCCTTAAGTATAAATAATAATTTTGGTCTCCGGTTTTTTCGTTCAGATTCCATTCGCGGAGATCAGCGGATCAGCCTTTATTCCGAAACCTTTGTTTTTTTGAAATACAAAATATTTGGTTTCAAGTTTGCACCTTTTGCATTTGGTGATATTACGCTTATAAGGCCTGAGGAAGAAAACTTTTCCAAATCTACTGCATACTATGGATTAGGTGGCGGTGTACGCACACGCAATGAGAATCTTGTATTCGGCACTATTGAGCTACGGTTCGTTTATTTTCCTCGCCAGGTAAATCAAAACTCATTTAAACTAACACTAACTACCAATCTCCGTTTCAGGATTACCAGCAGCTACGTAGCAGCGCCGGATATTGTGCAGGTGAACAATGATTACCAGAACAAAATTTATTAGAAGGATTTTTACGGACCAGACTGAAGCAATACTATTTAACTTCCGTTGCGTCGCACTCTTGTACTGCTGAAACTTTATGCAGCAAGAGCAAAGTGCATGTGTTATATTGTAACAATTTTTTTCAACAATTTATCGGTTGTTTAGAACAGAACAATTATATCTCTCGAATATGAATTACTTCACTTCAATAAATGAAAAAGAATCTAAAGAAATCATTCCCGGATTTTTTGCTCGTTTTATTCATACAGAAAATGTGACATTGGTTTTTTGAGAAGCAAAGGCAGGACACACATTTCCCGAACATGCTCACTCTCATGAGCAAATTTCAACGATAAATCAGGGACAATTTCAACTGACAATAAATGGAGAAACAAAAATTTTAGAAGAAGGTATAGTTGCGATTATTCCACCGAATGCAAAACATTCGCAATTGCGTTTTAAAATCAACATGTATTAAACCAAAAGGAGCTTTAACACCTTCGGCCCATTCAAAATTATCCATCAGCGTCCATGCAAAATAACCGGTTACATTTATGCCCTCATTTTTTTCTTTCAATAATGCTCGCAAATATTTTTCATGATAATGTGTGCGCTGTACATCATTCACAGCACCATTTACAAGTTTATCTTTGAATGCTGCGCCACTCTCAGTAATGATGATCTCTTTAACAACGCCATATAACCAAAATCTTTTCACCATTCTGTAAAAACTATCTGCGTTAATTTCCCAGCCCATTGCAGTGTGTGGCACCTTACGCGTTGCTGCTTTTACTTCAGATGCCTGCACTATGGGCATCATTCGATTATATTTTACAACAAGAGGAAAATAATTTTGCACGCCAATGAAATCAAAATTAAAATGCATCCGGTCCGTGTATTTCCATGCTCTATTGTATAATTCCAATTTTTCAAGAAATCTGAAATCCTCTTTTGGATAACCTCTTCCAAGTGCAGGTTCAATAAATAAACGGTTCAGCAGAATATCAACTCTTTTGGCAGCTTGTTTATCTTCAGGTTTATCAGTAAATGGAATCACTTCACTGCAGGAAAATGTGGTACCAATATGTGCTTTGTGCACAATTTGTCTTATCACTCTTCCACCTTCTGCCTGTGCCATTACTGCGTGATGAACGGCTGGAAAAAAATTATTTAATCCTGTTTTACCGGGAGCATGTTTGCCCAGCATATATCCTAATGAAGTAAAACCCATCGGCTCATTCATGATGATCCAGTTCTTTACAACATCACCATATTCTTCTGCACAAACTGTTGCATAACGGTTAAACCATCTTATAATCCGGTCGTTTGCCCAGCCATCTTCTTTTTCCAATTCGTATGGTAAGTCCCAATGATAAAGTGTGAGATAGGGTATTAAATCAAGTTTCAAACATTCTTCAATTACTTTATGATAGAATGCAACTCCTTCTTTATTTATTTTTCCTGTGCCATCAGGCAATATTCTCGGCCATGAAACAGAGAAACGGAAGGTATTAAAACCAAGCGCTTTTACAAGCAGCAGATCATCTTTATAGCGGTGATAAAAATCGCAGGCAACGTAGGGTTTAAAACCACCTTTTATTTTTCCTTGGCGTCGAGCAAATAAATCCCAGATGGATAAGCCACGGCCATCAGTATTGTAACCGCCTTCATTTTGCTGCGCTGAAATTGCCACGCCCCATAAAAAATTTTTACCAAATGAATTTTTTGAAAACACAAATTGTAATTGAAATACAAATCTGCATAGAAAGGAAATGATATTATCGTTAAGATATTATTACCACAAACTTATTTGTACCGTTTGGCAAGTTTGGAAGTCAGACCATTTATTGAAAAAGTCCAATGATCTCCGTCTGAACTTGATTTAAAATAAATTGGCTATCCGCATCTATCCACTTTGTGAACTTTGTGCTGCATTTTTTTCTTCATGTACTTTGTGGTCCGGCTGTATGTATCACGAAGACCACAAAGTATGTCACAAAGAACACTAAGTTTGGCGAGGTTGATTTATGCAGATAGTTACTTAAAATAATAAAACCCTGAAAGTTTTTGAAACTCTCAGGGTTTATATCCAGAAGTAGTTTTTGAGATCATCTTCTTTTTATACTGCAATCCTTTGCTCTTTTTCTTCGAGCCATTTTTTTCTGCCATAACCTGGAAATACATGCCGTTCACTGTGATAAGAAGAGCGCACCAAGGGTCCGCTTTCTACATAATCAAAACCCAGCTCATATCCAATTTCCCTGAACTCTGCAAATTCATCCGGATGCACAAAACGAAGGACAGATAAATGTTTTTGCGTGGGCTGTAAATATTGTCCGAGCGTAAGTACATCAACATTTGCTGCAGCGAGGTCTTCCATTGTCTGAATCACTTCTTCTTTCTTTTCACCAAGACCAAGCATGATGCCTGTTTTAGTACGAACACCTGCTTGTTTTAAAATGCGCAACACTTCAATGCTGCGACGGTATTTGGCCTGGATGCGTACCTGCCTTGTTAAACGTTCGACTGTTTCTACATTATGACTTACCACTTCAGGTGCTGCATCAATAACGCGCTGAATATTTTCTGCCTGTCCTTTGAAATCAGGAATCAATGTTTCAAGTGTAGTATCAGGATTTAAGGCTTTTACTGCTTTGATAGTATTATACCAAATGATGGAGCCACCATCTTTTAATTCATCTCTGTCAACACTCGTGATAACTGCATGTTTCACCTTCATTAAATGAATAGCTTCGGCAACGCGTTGCGGTTCGTCCCAATCAACAGGTTCAGGACGACCTGTTGCAACAGCACAAAAACCACAGCTTCTTGTACAAACATTACCGAGTATCATAAAGGTGGCAGTGCCTGCGCCCCAGCATTCACCCATGTTTGGACAATTGCCGCTTTCACAAATGGTATGAAGTTTATGGGTATCAACAAGATTGCGAACATGCTTATAACTTTCACCAATAGGTAATTTTACGCGTAACCAATCCGGCTTTTTTATTTTTGTTGTTCCTGTGCTATGTATTACTGGTAGTTCCTGCATTTTTCTTTTTTAGTTTGAATGTTCGAAAGTTTAATGTTCGAATGTTCGGAGTTCAATGTTTAAAGGAATTTAAATTAAACGTTCAAACTTTCAAACATTGGAACATTCGAACTTGTTCAATAAAATTCTGAACGTACAAGTGAGTGCCACCTGCCTACCGGCAGGCAGGCAACGGAAGCCAAATAATAGTACTTCAGTTGGGCCAATAAAAATCTCAATTATACACTCTGCAAAATTAAATTACTTTCTTTTACCAAACTCAATGGCAATATAACCGTTGAAGAAGAATTGCTTTTCGGGATTATTGATCATGATGGGCATTTTTTTGGAATAGTATTCTGCATTTACACCCACTTCTAATGCTGAAAGAAATTCGTTATAGCGGCCATAATCAAAACGCAAAGCGACGCGTGCATAAGCGCCCGGCACTATCTTGCCTTCACTAAAACCTTTTGTAAAACCCGAAGCTCCTGTTATTGCATTTGGATCGAGAAATTCACCGGCTGTTGAATCGCTATATTTTATATCTTTTGTTTCGCCTGTTGTAGCATCCTGCACATTAAGATAATATGGCTTAAGATAACCCAGTGAAATACCGCCGCCATAAATACCAGATACTGCTACCCCATTTTTATTGCCCTTACCCCCGATAAGCAATTGCTGACCTACGCCGCCTTTCAGGTAATAAAAATTATTTTTCTTGCCAAAAATATAAGGATTACCCACCAATATAAATCCACCACCAATATCTTCACCCGTTGTAACTTTTTCTTCTTTGTGGCTTTTACGCTCACCAAATTCCAGCCACCAAAGACCGGTTCTATTAATTGTTTTATATTTTCCATGCTCATAAAAAACACCCCAGCCATCAGTATTCAATTTAAATCCAAAAGCGGCCTGTTTCGCGTAGATGAGCGAACCTTCCTCATATTGTTTCATCAACTCATTAAGACGTTCTCTGCGTTCCTGTTTTTTCTGTTCTTTAGTCTTGCTTTTGTTGGTGGGATTTGTTTGGCCGTAAGTAAAAATAGTAACCGCAATAAGGAGCGTTAAAAAAAATATCTTCTTCACAATTATAAATTTGATGGTCGTAAATTTAGGCAAATTTAAAGGAATGACTTCTCAAATAATTTATAAAGGCGAGTTAAGAACAGAAGCAAAACATTTGCAAAGCGGAACAGTAATTGAAACAGATGCTCCCACAGATAACCAGGGCAGGGGTGAAAAATTTTCACCTACTGATTTGCTGGCTACTTCCCTTGGGAACTGCATGATGACGATTATGGGTATAAAGGCAAGAGATATGCATATTGATCTTAACCATACAAAAATTGGTATCACCAAAATAATGAAAACCGATCCCCGCAGAGTTGGTGGTATTAATGTTCAATTTCATTTCCCTGATGGTTTGCAATTAGATGATAAACAAAAAACCATTTTAGAAAATGCTGCATTAACATGTCCAGTGGCAAAAAGTATTCATCCCGATATTGAGCTGGCTGTGAAGTTTAACTGGACCGATGATTCTAATGATTAGAATAATGAAGATGATTTATTGATTTTTTTTGTACTTAGCTGAGTTGCCACTATTGAGCTTTGGTTGTGTCACTCACTTATGCGTTCCGAACTTTCTTCATCAAAGTTCTCTGTTTGTTTAAGCGAGTCAAATAATTCCTGTTGCTTTTCTTTTATGCGATCAAACCGCTCTATTCTTCTGCTCTCAGTTTTTTCACTGATGTACATTACAAACATCAAAGCAATAACAGTTAGCAGTAATATAAAAGCAATCATAAACGAACAGAAATATTTTGTTCAGAAAGATACTCTTTTAAATCAGGTATTGCAATCTCTTTGAAATGAAAGATACTTGCGGCCAGGGCAGCATCTGCATTAGCTTCTTCAAACACATCTACAAAATGTTGCATTGTGCCGCCGCCGCCACTGGCAATAACAGGAACAGCTAATTGTGTTGATAACGTTCTTGTAATATCTAACGCAAAGCCTTTCTTTGTTCCGTCATGATTCATTGATGTAAGCAATATTTCACCTGCACCTAAATCAACTGCTCGTTTTGCCCAATCAAAACATTCAGTATCGGTTTTTATTCTGCCACCGTTGAGATATACATACCACACACCATCTTCTTCCTGTCTTGCATCAATTGCCAATAGCACACACTGGCTGCCAAATTCTTTTTCCAGTTTTCTGATTAATTCAGGATGTTTGAATGCAGCCGTGTTTACAGAAATTTTATCCGCACCATTTTGCAACAATACACTTACATCTTCAACAGAGGAAATACCACCACCAACTGTAAATGGAATATTAATATGATGTGCAATACGATTTACCAGTTCACTCAATGTTTTCCTTTTTTCGTGAGTGGCTGTGATATCAAGAAATACCAGTTCATCTGCTCCCTGGTGTGCATATAATGCTCCAAGTTCAACAGGATCACCCGCATCACGAAGGTTTATAAAGTTGGTTCCTTTAACTGTACGGCCATCTTTTATGTCGAGACAGGGAATGATGCGTTTGGTTAGCCCTCTTTGTTTAAGAGAAAAGAATTTTTTTATTTCATAATTGTTTTCTGTCATTCTTTATTTTTTTGATACAGGAACATTGCGGACCTTCAGGAATTAGTATAATTGAAATGCTTTAATTCATCAAGACTTATTTTATTTTCATAAATCGCTTTGCCCACAATTGCACCTTTACACCCAATTTCCTTCAACGCTTCCAAGTCTTCCACGGAACTTACCCCGCCACTTGCAATGAAATGCAGCCCAGGAAACTTGTTGATAATATTTTTGTACAATTCAATAGAAGGCCCTTCCAGCTTACCATCTTTATTTACATCAGTACAAAAAATTTGTTGTATGCCACGCTCAACATACTTCTGTATAAAATCATAAATCCATATATCTGTTGTTTCAAGCCAACCACTTACTGCAATCTTTTCATCTTTCACATCAGCGCCTAATAAAAATTTATCTGCACCAAATATGACCAACCATTTTACAAACTCTTCTTCATTCTTTATGGCCATGCTTCCTATTGTTGCCAACATTGCACCTGAATTAAAAACAATCTTTACATCTTCTTCCTTTTTTATGCCTCCGCCAAAATCAATTATCAAAGATGTTTTGGATGCAATTGTTTCCAGCACTTTCCAGTTTTTAACTGTACCGGCTTTGGCTCCGTCCAGATCAACCAAATGCAAACGCATTAAACCAACATCTTCAAATTGCTTTGCTACTTCTAGCGGATGTTCATTATAAATTTTCTTCTGTGCATAATCACCTTGCGTTAAACGAACACATTTACCATCGATAATATCAATAGCGGGAATAATAAATGCCCCCCCGCCCCTAAAGGGGAGCTTTGAAACTTCCTGCAGCTCTTTAGTTTCTTTTAATATTTTAATTGTTTCTTCTATCTTTCGTATAACCAATTCCATTCTTTCAAAAACGTCAATATTTGAAAAACGAAGAAATTTAATTCCCAAACTTTCAAGATATGATTGCCTTTGAATATCATTTTTTTTCACCTCATCCAAATCATGAATATCCCTATCAATTTCTATAGCTAACTTTATTTGGTGTGAATAAAAATCCAATTCATATATATAGACAGGATGTTGCCTTCTAAATTTTACTCCTGAACTATTTTGTCGTAAATAATTCCAAAGTAAATTTTCTGCCTTTGTAGGATTATTTCTCATCTCTTCGGCCTTCTTAAATATTAAAGGATTAGCCCTATAAAACATATTACCTTTCATACAGGTTCGTTTTGAAAGTCCCTTTAGGGATTTAGGGCAAAGTTTTTCAGTATTTGCTCTCCAACAACTGCACTCTTTTCAGGATGAAATTGAACGCCATAAAAATTATTTTTATTCAAGGCGGAACTATAAGGTTGTATATAATCGGTTGTTGCAATTGTATGCTCACCTAACGCTGCATAATAACTATGCACAAAATAGCAATAACTATTTTCGGCTACATTATTAAATAAATCAGTCTTAAGATTATAAATATTATTCCATCCAATCTGTGGAACTTTTAATTTCAATTCTGTTTTTTCTCTTTTAGGAGGAGGAGGTGCAACAACAAAAATTTCATTCAACTGATCCATAGGAGTTTCTTCTTCAGTTGTTTGTTCAACAGCTTTAAACAACTTTACCTCTTCATCAAAAATGCCAAGACAATTTGTATTATTTTCTTCAGAGTATTTACACATTAATTGCATGCCGAGACATATTCCCAGTACCGGTTGTTTAAGATCTTTAATCACTTTATCCAAACCTCTTTCCTTAAGATAACGCATTGCACTGCTTGCCTCACCTACTCCGGGGAATATAACTTTGTCTGCAGACTTAATTTGTTCATGATCATCCGTTACGATAGCTTCCATTCCTATTCGTTCCAGCGCATATAATACTGATTGAATATTACCGGCGTTATATTTTACAATTGTCAGGATCATGATATATGATTTCAATAATTAAAATGATTTAGTTAAGTATTGTGCTGAGAAAGTTTTTTGTTGCATTTTCAACATCATTTGCATCTTCCAAAGCTTTGATAAAAGCTGTTCCAATAATCGAACCATTTGCATGCGCACAGGCTGCTTCAAATGTAGATTTATCTTTTATGCCGAAGCCTACAAGTAATGGATTTTTCAGGTTTAACGATTTTAATCTTTCAAGATATTTTTCTACAGCAGAGAAATCTTTGTCTTTCCCTGTGATAGAAGAAGAGGAGACTGCATATAAAAATCCCGTGCTTAATTCATCCAGTTTTTTTATTCGTTCATCTGATGTTTCAGGCGTTACAAGAAAGATAAAATCCAAACCATACTTTTTAATAACAGCACGATATTCTGTTTCAAATTCATATTCAGGCAGATCAGGAAGTATCAAACCGTCTATACCAACATTTGCGGCTTCAGCGCAAAATTTTTCAAAGCCATATTGTAGTACAGGGTTCATATAACCCATTAATATTACCGGCATGCCCCCGACCCCTAAAGGGGAATTGGGATTTCGTAAATCTTTAAGTTGTTCAAATAATTTCGCAATTGTCATTCCATTGTGCAATGCAACAGTACTGCTCGCTTGTATTACCGGACCGTCTGCTAACGGATCACTATAAGGCATACCAAGTTCGATCATATCCACGCCATTATTCTGTAATGCTTTCATTACTTTTAAAGTACTATCCAATTGCGGATAACCTGCAGTGCAGTAAACGTTTAAAATTTTTTTATTTTTTTGTTGAAATAGTTTTTGAATTCTGCTCATTGAATTTCTTTTCCAATTTATATTGCCATAGAATAATTCTATTTGTGTATGTCATCAATGTTCAATAATGAATAACTGTACAAGTGAGTGACCAACGAAAGTTGAACAAAGATTAAATTGCTTGGTACATAAAAACAAATTCCAAATTCCTAACCGTCCATTCCATCTTCCATGGCTTTCATATATGCTGCCAAATCCTTATCGCCTCTGCCACTTAAACAGATTACTACAACATCCGTTTGTTTAAAATGCATTTGATTCAATGCAGCCAATGCATGGGCACTTTCCAATGCAGGAATAATTCCTTCAAGCTTTGCCAATTCAAATGCAGCTTTTAATGCTTCATCGTCTGTTGCACTGAGAAATTTTGCACGTCCACTCTCATACAAATGCGCATGCAAAGGGCCAATGCCGGGATAATCCAAACCTGCTGAAATACTGTGTGGCTCTACAACCTGGCCGTCTGCCGTTTGCATTACCAAACTCTTGCTGCCATGTAATATACCCGGTTTTCCAAGCTGTGTTGTTGCAGCAGTATGACCACTGTTGATACCAAGACCTGCCGCTTCAACTGCAATCAACTGAACATTTAATTCATCGAGAAAATGATAAAAAGCACCAGCCGCATTACTGCCACCACCTACACACGCCATTACATGTGATGGCAACTCGTTGCCTGTTTTTTCTTTTAACTGCCAACGAATTTCTTCACTGATAATACTTTGAAAACGTGCCACCATATCAGGATAAGGATGCGGTCCCACAACACTTCCGATAATGTAATGCGTGTTAACAGGATTGTTAATCCAATCGCGTATCGCTTCATTCGTTGCATCTTTCAAAGTTTTGCTTCCACTGATTGCAGGGATTACTTTTGCGCCAAGCATTTTCATGCGTGCAACATTCGGTGCCTGTCGCTCAATATCTTTTTCACCCATATACACGATGCATTCAACATCTTTCAATGCACATACTGTTGCCGTAGCTACACCATGTTGTCCAGCTCCTGTTTCTGCAATAATGCGTTTCTTGCTTAATCGTTGCGCAAGCAAAATTTGTCCTACTGTATTATTGATTTTATGCGCACCCGTATGACATAAATCTTCACGCTTCAAATAAATATTTGTATTGAATTTTTTACTTAACCGCTGTGCAAAATATAATGGTGTGGGTCTGCCCACATAATCATGCAGTAAACGTTTACTCAATTCTTCCACGTTTCGATGCAGCATTTCAGGAATATATGCACCGCCAAAATTTCCATAGTAGCCGAAAATATTTGGTTGTTTGTATGTTCCTTTATTGAGGGATGTTGTTATGTTTATCATTGCACTTTAATTATTTTAATGTTTTATTTTTTTAGTTACCGGCTGATGAATTGCTATGATGCTTCTGTTGCGTCGCACACTTGTACCGTTGAATTCGCATTGAACAAAAATTAATAGTTAATCGCAATCTTTTTTAAGCCATAAGATGAAGTATTTACATCCGCTTTAAATAGTGCAACTTTAGAACTATAATCTGATTTTAATAAAGTTATAATCTCATTTATGTAGTCGGTTGGCATTTTAGAACCAACAATAATTTCCTTTACCGAATTTTTATTAATCTTTACAGATCTATCAGAGTTTTTCTTTATTGCGGAAGTTAGAACTCTAAATTCTTTCTCATGACTCCATTTTGTATGTTTTAAATACATTTCATTCTTCGTATTATCACGAAAAGATTTTATAAAACTATGAAGAGGAGGTTCATCATCATATGTTATGGGACCAAAGCCCATATGAAAATTTTGCAATAATTCAATTGTATCAAAGCCAATGCAAAAACCGGTTGAATTAATTGCATAATGTGCCCACATTGTTTCATCAAGCGAATCTTTGGATAAACTAAATACACCAATACAATCATATAAATCGCTTTCTCGAATTTCTAAATAATTGTTTTCAAAAAAAGTTTTGGGATCACTCTTAATTATCTCAATTTGATTTTCGCAAATCACTTGAAATTCTCTCGATTTAGGATTAATATGCGGAAAGTTTGTCTCAGCATGAAACTTTAATTTTTCAAAAAATAAAGGATGATTCACTTCAGAAAAATCAAATCTTACTGGAACTCTTATATCATAAGGGTCATTTAATTCTTTTGGATGAGCGAACCATATGACATTGTCTTTTAAAATTGCCTTATGGAAATCATTTGTCCAATCTCTATACTTATACATTGTGCTTGGTTCTTGATTTCTAATTTCATCTTCTATTTCAGAAAAATCGTCAAAAACTTTTTGCATATCGTCATCTTTTAAACTAATTAATTATTGTTGAATCTTTATCATCCATATGGTCCCCCAAATCCCCGTTCAGACAATTAATTGTAGAAACTTTAAATCCAGCCATCTTCCAAACTTATAGCCCACTTCTTTAAAATGTGCTACCTCTTCAAAACCAAAACTTCTATGCAGTTGCAAACTTGCCTCATTTGTTGCATCAATGCTTGCTATGATTGTATGCATATTCAATTCTTTTGCCGAATCAATTAATGGTGGTAATAAAAGTTTACCAATTCCTTTCCCTCTTTTATCTGCTTTTACATAAACTGAATTTTCAACTGAATATTTATATGCTGCCCAGGCCCTGAACGGTCCAAATGAACTGAAGCCAACAACAATATTATCTTCTTCCGCTACAAATACGGGGAAACCTTGCTGCCGCTTTGTTTCAAACCATTGCTTGCGCATTTCCAATGTATGTGGCTCGTAGTCATACACCGCAGTTGTGTTAAGAATTACATCATTGTAAATCTCAAGTATTTGAGGAAGATCAATTTCATCAGCTACCCTTATAGTAATCATACGAAGCCTAATTGTTCAACAATGTTCTAAATGTACAAGAGTACGACGTAAGGAACGATGCCATGAAAAACTTTAGCTTGCTCCATAATTATATTATTTCTCTTATCAACGTTTCAACTTATCAACAAATCAACTTTTCAACTTCTCAAAAAACTCTTTCACTTTCTCCATATCCTTCACACCGGGCATTATTTCAAACCTGCTGTTAATATCAATTGCAAACAAATCTCTTGCAACCGCTTCATGCTGAAATTCTTTTAATTTTTCTGCGTCATCGGGAGTAATTCCGCCGCTTAAAAAGAATGGTTTATTAATGACTCGCTCTTTCAACAATTCCCAGTTAAATTTTTTTCCTGTGCCACCATAGCCTGCGCCTTCCGTATCGAACATAAACATATCCGCGGCATCATAATACTCTCTTATTCTCCACTCAATATTATCATCTTCACCGAGGCGAAAAACTTTTATCACAGAAACATAGTCGGCAATTTTTTCACAAATGCGGGGACTTTCATCACCATGCAATTGCACAAGATATAAACCACAGTCATCAACTGTTCTCAGCACTTCATCCACATCAGCATTTACAAACACACCAACCTTATTGATATTTCCTTTTATCCTTTTAATCTCAGCGGCAGGCATCGTTTTATACACATATCGTGGACTTTTTGGATAAAAAATAAAACCGGCAAACTCAACACCCATCTCATCAAGCTGATATACCTGTTCGGGTTTTGTCATGCCGCACACTTTAGTTCTCATGTCATCTTTGCTTTGAGTTCTTTTATAAATTCAGCAAAGGCAATCGCGGGGTCAGGTTGTTTCATAAAATTTTCCCCAATGAGAAATCCTTTGAAACCAGCCTGTTTTAAAGTTATAATTGTATCAACATTACTGATGCCGCTTTCAGCTATGACAATTTTATCTTTTGGAATTTTATCAATAAGATTCAGTGATGTGTTTATATCTACTTCAAATGTTTTTAGATTACGATTATTTACTCCTA
>WNGE01008400.1_pt1 | contig 19111 bp, 21 predicted proteins | sample 5400651 | NCBI WGS metagenome assembly WNGE01 (sample SAMN13153370, study PRJNA577476) | soil metagenome | isolation source: 60 cm soil or saprolite under grassland replicate 2 | place: USA:California | collected 2016-06-15
GTATGGCGGCGGCTATTTCCCGCCGATCCTCGGCAGCAGGAGCCGCCCCGCCGGGCCCATTCCGACGGAGCCGTTCGAGGCGGGCATGACGGTCGTGGTGCAGCCCAACGTGGTCACGCGCGACGGCAAGGCGGGGGTGGAAACCGGCGAGCTGTTGCTGATCACCGAGGCCGGCGTCGAGCGGCTGCACTCGTTCCCGCGCGGCTTTACGCGGGTGTGACCTTCACTGCGGCGCCGCATCCACGGTCAATTTGACCTCAATCAATGCTCTGTAATTCGCGGTCGGCTTAAATAGCGTGGCAGCGGATGGGTAACCGCTGAACGTTGTATCGAGGGTTCTTGTTTTGACAGCCTAACTTGCCAAGTTGGTGAGCAGAGCATGGACTTTTTACTTTTTATGAAAATGGAACCGAGGCGGGTAGAAATCCTGGCGGTTTTTGCGATCATATGTGCGCTCATGGCATACAGCTTTGTCATGGCGCGAAATGCCGATCTAAACACACTGAATGAGCCGGGCGTTCGCAACATCGTATTTCATGCGTACCAAGGCCTCCTTTTTGAATTCATTGGTTTGTTCTGGGCGGCAGTAGCACTCCTACCTAGACGCATCCAAAAGGACCGTTTCTATGTAATTGAGCTGCCTAGGATCGCTCTTTACGCTAACCTTCTCTTCGTTCTTGGTGCTTTGCTGATCATGAGTTGCGACGTATCACGCGCGCTTCACGCAGCAGCAACTTCTGGTGCAGATTTCGATCAGCTCCGTTGAGGGCAGGATCACTCCGCCGCCTGGGACTTGACGCTCCTCTTCACCCAATAGTCGGGTGCCTCTTTCGAGCGCGCGAGCGCGTCCGCGGTCTCGAAGCCCGGCGCCATCGACGCATCCGTGCCGACGAGAATCTGGTGGTGCTCGATGCCGAGCGTGCGCAGCCAGCGCTGCTGGCCCATGGTCAGCGCGATGAAATAGCCGATCTCGACCAGTTCCGGCTCGCTGAAGTGTTTGTGCAGCCGCGCCCAGAATTTGTCGTCGACCGGCAAATCCCAGGTAATCGCCTCGGCATAGGCGAGCGCCGCCTTCTGCCGCTCGTCGTAGCGGCTCGAGCTCTCGAAATCGATGAGGTCGCGGTAGTCATCCTCGACGATGCCCTGCTTCGACGCCTTGATCGAGCGCTGGTTGCCGCAGAACTCGCACAACACCGAACGCGACACGTAGATGCGGCAGAGTTCCTTGATGCCGTGATCGGCCACCCCGTTCTTGAACACGTCGCGCCAGGAATTGGCGAAGGACCAGAACACGGCCGGCACGTGGGCGCGGATCGCCTGGCTTTCCGGCCGCGGCGTGCCTTCGCGGGCGCAGCGGTCGAACTCCGCGCGCATGGCCGCATCCGTGACGGTGGCGGGATTGACGTAGCTGATCCATGGCTTCGACATCATGTGCTCTCCGTTTGTCCTGCGGTCTCATAGATAGGACGGATACTCTTTATTCACCATGTCCCGGAAGGTGCTTCGGATGGTGCCACATGGTCACAGTGCGATGAACCCGAGCCACGCTCGGTACGCGCAACTGACCCTCTAGCGATCAAGACTAACAGGTTTCGCTTTCTCGGAAAGGCAGGCGGCAGGCTTCGCTACAGCTGGTCGCGCGCTGGCGGCGAGGGATTCTTAACCATCGCCCTATAGCTTGGGATGCGGATTGGTGTGGCGGCCGTCGCGTGGTTTCGCCTGGGGGCGCAATTGCAGGCCGCCGGGGGAACACGACCATGAGAGCGAAAGCTGCGCGAGTCCTCGTCGCCACCGTCGCGTGCCTGTTGTGGCTCAACGGCTGCGAGACTTCGACTAGGCTCGGCGATCTCTTTCAGGCCAAGACCGAAGCCAGTCAGGCCGGCGCGTCGCAAGACGATCCGGTCACGACCGGGAGCCTGCCGCCGGCCTCGCCCAAGCCATCTACCGCCGCGGCCAAGGCGCCGTCCGACAAGAATGACGACGGCAGCCTCGGCAAGAAGCACTTCCGCGACGGCAATTTCAGCCTGGCTGAGCGCCACTTCCGCCGCGCCGTCGAGCTGCATCCGCGCGATCTTGAATCCTGGATCGGACTAGCGGCCTGCTACGACCGGCAGCGCCGCTTCGATCTCGCCGACCGCGCCTACGACCAGGCGACGAAGATTTCGGGACCCACAGCGGAAATCCTCAACAATCGCGGCTACTCCTACATGCTGCGCGGCGATCAGCGCCGCGCCCGCGAGACGCTGCTGGAGGCGCAGGCGCGCGACCCCGGCAATGCCTATGTCAAGAACAACCTTGAGCTGCTCGAGGCGAACCTGCGCAAGGGCAAGGCCACCCAGTAGGCGAGTGTGTCCCGGGCGCGTGCCCGGCCCCTAGACTTCGCGCAGACAACATGCAACGTGGCGCGCTTTAGGGTACGGCGCCATGTTTGCGGGCTTTCGCAAGTTTCTGTCCGAGGTGTCGGAAGGCGACAAGCATCCGGCCCACTTCGCGCATGACGACTATCGCCTCGCGGCGGTGGCGCTGCTCGTCCATGCCGCCGCCATCGACGGTGATGTCGGCGATGCCGAGCGCGAGAAGCTGCACGCCGTCATCAAGCAGCAGTTCGCGCTCGACGAGGCGACGACCGACGAATTGGTCGCCGAGGCGACCGAGGCCGAACACGAGGCGATCGATCTCTATCACTTCACCAGCTTGATCAATCGCTCGCTCGACGAGGAGGGGCGGCGGCGCGTGGTCGAAATGATGTGGGAGATCGCCTACGCCGACGGCGACGTCGACGAATTCGAGAGAAACCTGATCTGGCGCGCCGCCGATCTGCTCGGTGTCTCGTCGCGGGAACGCATCGAGCTTGGCCAATGCGTGGCGGGCCGGCGGGGGACGCCGTGACCCAGGAGAAGCGCCCCATCACGTTGATCACCGGCGCATCGGGCGGCATCGGCGCGGCGCTGGCGCACGAATTTGCCGCCCACGACCACGAACTTGTTCTGGTGGCAAGACGCGAGCAGGCGCTCGGCGCGCTCGCGGATGCGATCGCCGCGAAGGGCGCGAACCGGCCGACGGTTCTGCGCGCCGATCTCTCGCGCGCCGATGCCGTGCAGGGGATTGCCGAGGCGCTCGACCAGCGCGGGCTCGAGCCGGACGTGGTCGTCAACAACGCGGGCTTCGGCCTGCTCGGTGCGGCGGACGAGCTCGACCGCGCCGAGCAGCTCGCCATGATCGAACTCAATGTGCGCGCGCTCACCGATCTCTCGCTCGCCTTCATCGATAGTCTCAAGCGCCGCCGGGGCGGCATTCTCAACGTGGCCTCGATTGCCGCGTTCATGCCCGGCCCCGGTATGGCGGTCTATTACGCGAGCAAAGCCTATGTGCTCTCGTTCAGCGAGGCGCTGCATCGCGAGCTCAAGCCGAAGGGCGTGCGGGTGACCGTGCTTTGTCCGGGCCCGGTGCCGACCGAGTTTCAGGCGCGCGCGGGTATGAGCGGCGACGCCTTTCCGCGGCTGCTCACGCGTTCCGCCGAGCGGGTGGCAAGGGACGCTTACCGCGGCCTCATGCAAGGCCACCGCGTGGTCGTTCCGGGCTCCGCGAATCGCGTGGTGGCGACGATGATCGGCTTTACGCCGCACCGCATTTTGCTCGAGCTCATCGCGCGCCAGCAGCGAGGCAGCCGCTAGGCGATGTTCAGCCGTAGCCCGGATTTCGCTACGCTCAATCCGGGCTACGAGCATCTTGAAAATCGGCGTCGAGCGGGTATTGAGATTCCACCGATGCTCGCCATGACTGCCCCATGCCCCGGCTGATTTTGATCGTGCTGCACCAGGAAACGTCGAGCGCTGGCCGCATCGGGTATTCCTTGCGCCAGCGCGGCTATGCACTCGACGTGCGCCGCCCCCGCTTCGGCGATCCGCTGCCCGAGACCATGGCCGGCCACGCCGGGGCGATCATCTTCGGCGGCCCCATGAGCGCGAACGACACTGACGATTTCATTCGTCGCGAGATCGATTGGCTGCGCGTGCCGCTGAAGCAGAAGAAGCCGTTTCTCGGCATTTGTCTCGGCGCGCAGATGCTCGCGCACCATCTCGGCAGCCGCGTCTACCGGCATCCCGACGGACACGCCGAGGTCGGCTACTATCCGATCCGGCCAACGGATATCGGACGCATGGTGTGCGATCCCTGGCCGGAGCAGGTCTATCAGTGGCATCGCGAAGGCTTCGACCTGCCGCTCGGTGCCGACTTGCTGGCGGAGGGCGACTCCTTCCCGGTGCAGGCGTTTCGTTACGGCGGCGCCGCCTTTGCGCTGCAGTTTCATCCCGACGTGACCCACGCCATGATGTGCCGGTGGACCACGCGCGGCCATGAACGCACGCTATTGCCCAACGCCAAGCCGCGGGTCGCGCATTTTGCCGATCGCGCGGTCTACGACCCCGCCGGCCGCGCCTGGCTCGCCGCGTTCCTGAACCATTGGTTGGGGAAGCCGGAGATGCCGGAGAAGCGGGCGTCGACCGGGTGACCAATCTGTCGTCCCCGCGAGGGGCACCCCACGACGCTCGCGTCGCGGGGACCCCGTTGCGGAGACCACCGTCTCTGGAATATGGGCCCCCAACATAAGCGCGTTTACGCGCCTCTGCGACGCTATGCGCGGGGACGACACTGAATCGGATTCGGTATCACGCAACTGGGCCGGCGAATGGTGGAGCCGAGGGGGGTCGAACCCCTGACCTCCTCATTGCGAACGAGGCGCTCTCCCAACTGAGCTACGGCCCCGCCAGATGCAGCCGCGCGCGGCTGATCGCTGCGAGTGCGGGCCATTTAGGGCTCGGCATCGAAGGAGTCAAGGATCGGCAAGGAACGCGACGACGAGGCGATTCATCGGCTGTCGTGCTTGTTTACGTCGCCTCGCCCCGCTACATCTTGTCCACGATTCTCGGAAGCGAATCCCAATCCATGCGCGCCCTCTTCCTGGTCATCGATCTCGCCCTTGAAATCTATATCTGGATCTTGATTGCGGCAGCGGTTTTCTCCTGGCTGATCGCTTTCAACGTGGTCAACGTTCGCAACTCGATCGTCAGCTCGCTCGGCGACTTCCTCTTTCGCATAACCGAGCCGGCGCTGCGGCCGATCCGCAATTTCATGCCCAATCTCGGCGGCATCGATATTTCGCCGGTGATTCTCATCCTCATCATCATTTTCATTCGCTATTGCATCGCGCTGTACATCCTGCCCTACGTGTTCTGAGCAAAATGGTTGCTCCGCCTTGGACGGCGGCGGCGGACGGTGTCGTCATCGCCGTCCGGCTCACCCCCCGGGGCGGCCGCGATAGCATCGACGGTATCGCGCAATTGGCCGACGGACGCAGCGTGCTGAAGGTGCGCGTGCGTGCAGCGGCAAGCGAAGGCGAGGCCAACGCGGCGCTCGTCAAGCTCATCGCCAAGATGCTCGGCGTTGGCGTCCGTGACGTGAGCCTCGTCGCGGGCGCGAACGCGCGGCTCAAACGGGTGAAGATCAACGGCGCCGGCGCGCTGCTCGCCGCTGCGCTGGAGAAAATCTGCGCGATGGGGTAAATGCGGTCGGTGGGCTCTACTGATGCCGAGTGCAGGCGATCGGTCTATGTGACGTCGTCCCCGCGCGGGGGCCCCATTGCGGGGACCCATGGCCGCCAACTCTGGAATATGGATCGCCGCTTACGCGGGTATGACGTCAGTGGTTTTGGGGCAAGCAGCCGGGTTAATCAGCACCGCAAGCCATGACCGCAAAGATCATCGACGGAAAGGCGATCGCGGCCGACTTGCGCGGCAAGGTCGCGGATGCCGTGCACCGGCTATCGCGCGACCGCGGCATCACGCCGGGGCTCGCCGTCGTGCTCGTCGGCAATAATCCGGCGAGCCAGAGTTACGTCGCGAGCAAGATCAAGATGACGGCCGGCAGCGGCATGCGATCGTTCGACCAACGGCTGCCGAAGGAGACGAGCGAAGCCGAGCTTTTGGCGCTCATCGCGCGGCTCAACGTCGATCCCAATGTGCACGGCATCCTGGTGCAGCTTCCGCTGCCGGCGCAGATCGATCCGCACAAGGTCATGGCCGCAGTCGATCCGGCAAAGGACGTCGACGGCTTTAATCCCGTCAACGCCGGCCGGCTGTCCGCCGGCTTGCCGGCGCTGGCGCCCTGCACGCCGGTCGGCTGCATTCTGCTTGCCAAGACGGTGCAGCCCTCGCTCATGGGGCTCGAGACGGTGGTGATCGGCCGCTCCAACATCGTCGGCAAGCCGTTGGCACAACTTCTGCTCGCGGAAAATGCGACCGTGACGCTCACGCATTCGAAGACGCGCGAGCTTGCCGCGGTGTGCCGGCGCGCCGACGTTCTGTTTGCGGCGGTAGGCCGGCCCGAATTGGTGCGACGCGATTGGATCAAGCCCGGCGCCACCGTCATCGATGTGGGCGTCAACCGCGTGACGGCAGCGGATGGGGGATCGCGCATTGTCGGCGACGTGGCCTTTGCCGAGGTCTCCGAGATCGCGGGCGCCATCACGCCGGTGCCGGGGGGCGTCGGGCCGATGACCATCGCCTGCCTGCTCGCCAACACCGTGCGCGCGGCCTGCGCCATCGCCGGCCTGCGGGAACCGGCGTTCGGGCACCGTCCAGCGGATGATCGCGAGTAGACGCCCGGGCGCGCCTCTCCGCTGTCGTCCCCGCGCATAGCGCGTCGAAGACGCGCGTAAACGCGCTTATGCTGGGGACTTATAACCACCGGCTGTAGAATATGGGTCCCGCTTTGGCAGGGACGAGGGTGGGCAATACGCGCGCGCCGACCTATTTGGTCCAGGCGAAGGCGACCTTGTCGAGGGTGCGCCCGCCGAACCGTTCGGAGGAGCGCGCCACGGCCTTGCCGCCGAGCGCTCGGTAGAAGCCGACCGCCTGCTCGTTGTCCGAGAGCGCCCACACCACCAAGCTGCTGAGCCCGCTCTGGACCAGGTCGCGCCGCGCCGCGGAAAAGAGCTTGCGGCCGAAGCCGAGCCCTTGGAATTCCGGCCGCAGATAGAGCTCGTAGATCTCGCCGTCGTAATAGAGGCTGCGCGCGCGGTTGCGGCCGTAGTTGGCGTAGCCGGCCACGCATTCGCCGAAAGCGAGCACCGTGATCCGGCTGCCTTTGCGCACCGCCGCGTCCCACCACACCGGACCGCGCCGGTTGATGAGCTTGTCGAGCTCGGGTCCGGGAATGATCCCCTGATAGGCGCACCGCCAAGCGTCATCGTGCGTCGCCGCAATCGCCCGTGCATCGGACGGCTTGGCGCGGCGGACTTCGATCAGGGTCGTGCTCATGACTTGATTGAAGCAAGCACTCCGCCGCGCTTCAAGGGTTATGTTTAACGCTGCACCAACAACGTGGGCGATTGATGTGGATTTGCCACACTGCGGGACCGCCGAGCATCCGCGAACGCCGCGAAAAACCGAGCCATCTTGGCCAGCTGACGGCATGTTGCATCGGCGACACGCACGGGCGGCGAAATGCGCTGCCCCGGCGTCCGGGACGGCTCGAATAGCGGCTACGGCGCAGAACTCCTGTGCCGAATCACCAGCTGTCGTCCCCGCGAACGCGGGGACCCATAACCACCGCCTCTGGAATATGGGTCCCCGCTTGCGCGGGGACGACTGTGGACAGTGTGATGGGGCAACGAGCCCGATCGCATCACACCCGCTCCGCCTCCTTGCGCCGCTCCTCCTTCTTGCGCTCGTTGGGATCGAGCAGCTTCTTGCGCAGCCGGATCGCTTTCGGGGTGACCTCGACCAGTTCGTCGTCGGTGATATAGGCGAGCGCCTTCTCCAGCGTCATCTGGATCGGCGGGATCAGCCGCACCGCCTCGTCCTTCGCATGGGTGCGGATATTGGTGAGCTTCTTGCCCTTGAGCACGTTGACCTCGAGGTCGTTGCCCCGCGTATGCTCGCCCACGATCATGCCGCGATAAACCTTGCATCCCGGCTCGATCAGCATCGGTCCGCGGTCTTCCAGGTTCCAGAGCGCGTAGGCGACGGATTCGCCCTGGTCGTTGGAGATCAGCACGCCGTTGCGGCGGCCAGCGATCTCGCCGCGATAGCCGCCATAGCCGTGGAACAGCCGGTTCATGACGGCGGTGCCGCGGGTATCGGTGAGCAGCTCCCCATGGTAGCCGATGAGGCCGCGCGTCGGTGCCAGGAACACGAGCCGCACGCGGCCGCCGCCCGAGGGGCGCATTTCGGTCATCTCCGCTTTGCGCTCGGAGAGCTTCTGCACGACGATGCCGGAATGCGCCTCGTCGACGTCGATGACGACCTCTTCGATCGGCTCGCGCAGCTCGCAGTCGGCGTCGCGTTCTAGCAGCACCTTCGGCCGCGACACCGACAGCTCGAAGCCCTCGCGCCGCATGGTCTCGATCAGAATGCCGAGCTGCAATTCGCCGCGGCCGGCAACCGTTCGCGAATGACCCGGCTCTGCACCTTGTCGCCCTCGGTGCCGGCGAGCGGGGAATCGTTGATACGGAAGGTCATCGCCAGGGTCGGCGGATCGATCGGCTGCGCGGGAAGCGGGGCGGTGACCTCCGGTGCGCAGATCGTGTGCGATACGGTGGCCTCCGGCAGCCCCGCGATCGCAACGATGTCGCCTGCCGCCCCTTCATCCACGCCGGTTCGCTCGAGGCCGCGGAAGGCGAGCACCTTCGTTACGCGGCCATGCTCGATCAGCGTGGCGTTGCGATCGAGCACCTTGACGCTTTGATTGGGCCTGACCGCGCCCGAGGTGATCCGTCCGGTGACGACACGGCCGAGATAGGGATTGGCCTCAAGGATGGTGCCGAGCATGCGGAACGGTCCGTCCTCGATCACGGGTTCGGCGATGTGCCGGATCACGAGATCGAACAGCGGCCTCATGCCCTGATCCTTCGGACCGTCGGGTGAGGCGGCCATCCAGCCTTCTCTCGACGAGCCGTAAAGAATCGGAAAATCGAGCTGGTGCTCGCTCGCATCGAGCGCGGCGAACAGGTCAAAGACCTCGTTCAAGACCGCCAAAGGCCGCGCATCCGGCCGATCGACCTTGTTGATTACGACGATAGGCTTGAGCCCGACCTTGAGCGCCTTCGAGACCACGAACTTGGTTTGCGGCAGCGGGCCTTCGGCGGCATCCACCAACACCAGCGCCCCGTCCACCATGTTGAGGATGCGCTCGACCTCGCCGCCGAAATCGGCGTGACCCGGCGTATCGACGATGTTGATGCGCGTGCCGTGCCAAAGGATCGAGGTCACTTTGGCGAGAATCGTGATGCCGCGCTCGCGCTCGAGGTCATTGGAGTCGAGCGCGCGCTCCACCAGGCGCTGGTTGTCGCGCACCGCGCCCGACTGCTGCAGCAGCCGGTCGACCAAGGTCGTCTTGCCGTGGTCGACATGGGCGATGATCGCCACGTTGCGTAGGTTCATGGGCTGTATCAAAAACCGATCGCGGGCCTCGAAGGGCCCGCTATTACCGGGGAATATAGTCAGCGCGCCGAGGGGCGCAATGCGCGATCGGCTGGCGAGATTCCTGAGCCTTTGCGGGGCCGCCCCCTTGCGTCCCGGTACGGGGAAGGCGACCATGGTCGGTGAAGAGGGGGAGGGCGCGTGCGCTCATCGGTCCCAGTCAAGAACCGGCGCCGGATATTGTGCGTTTTTCCGCACTACACCCCCGCGTTCGGCACCTTCAATCACGCCTATCGGCTGATGAAGGGGGTGCGCGTTCATGCCGCCGCAGGGTCTGCTGCTGATTGCGGCCTACATGCCGCAGGAGTGGCCGGTCCGATTCATCGACGAGAACATCCGCAAAGCGAGCGATGCCGATTTGGCCTGGGCGGACGCCGTGCTGGTGAGCGGCATGCACGTCCAGGCGCCGCAGCTCCATGACCTCGCCGCGCGCGCCCACGCGGCCGGCAAGGTGGTGATGCTGGGCGGACCGTCGGTGTCAGCGTCGCCCGAAATGTATCCCGAGATCGACTACCTGCACATTGGCGAACTCGGCGATGCGACCGATCAGCTCATCGCCCGCCTCGACGAGAGCGTCGCGCGACCGGCCGCGCAGCTGCGCTTGGAAACCAAGGATCGGCTTCCGCTGCAGGAGTTCCCGATTCCGGCCTACGATCTCATCCCGCTGAAGAACTACATGATGCTGACCTTGCAGTTCTCGAGCGGCTGTCCCTACCTCTGCGAGTTCTGCGATATTCCCAACCTCTACGGCCGGCAGCCGCGGCTCAAAACGCCGGCGCAGATCATCGCCGAGCTCGATGCCATGTGCGCGCAGAAGGGATATCCGCCGGTGGTCTATTTCGTCGATGACAATTTCATCGGCAATCGCAAAGCTACCAAAGACATGCTGCCGCACCTGGTCGCCTGGCAGAAGCAGCACGGCTATCCCTTGCACTTCGCCTGCGAGGCGACGCTGAATATCGCCAAACAGACGGATATCCTCGCGCTCATGCGGGAATCGTCGTTTCTCGGCCTGTTCGTCGGCATCGAAACGCCGGAGGCCGATGCGCTCAAGGCGATGCGCAAGAAACAGAACGTCGCCGTGCCGATGATGGAATCGATCAAGACGCTGAACGACTACGGGCTGGAGGTCACGTCCGGCATCATCCTCGGGCTCGATACCGATTCCGACGACACGGAATGGCGGCTGAAGGATTTCATCGACGTCTCACACATCCCGATGCTGACCATCAACCTCTTGCAGGCGCTGCCGAAGACGCCGCTGTGGGATCGACTGCAGGCGGCCGGACGCATCGAGGACGATCCGAGCCTCGAAAGCAACGTGCGATTTCTGCGGCCATACGACGAGGTGGTGTCGATGTGGCGCCGCTGCATCGCCTATGCCAACGATCCGGAGCGGTTGTTCGCACGCTTCCACCGTCAGGTCGATGCGACCTACGTGAATCGCATGATCCCGCCGGCGCGCGGAAAGCTCAATTGGGCGAACTTGTCGGGCGCATTTGTGTTCGCCTTCCGGGTCGTATGGCACATCGGAATCCTGTCGGATTACCGTAAGCCGTTCTGGCGGGCCGCGTGCCATGCGTTGCGCCGCGGGCAGATCGATGCCGCCCTCGGCATGGGGTTCATCGCCCATCACCTCATTCAGTTCACGCGCGAGGCGCTGCGCGGCGAGCAGAACGCGTCCTACTACTCGACCAAGCGGCGCACGGCCGCGTCCGCGCCTGCGCCGGAGCTCACGCCGCTGCGCAAATCGGCGTAGGCGTGGGGAAGCGATAACGCGTCCGCGAGCCATAGCGCGTCGAAGACGCGCGTAAACGCGCTTGAGGCTCGCGTCCACCCTCTCCCGCACCGAATTCGGGCCTGCCCGAGTTCGGCACTCTAGGTCGGCCGAAGTCGGATAAATCCGACTGCGGCTGGGAGAGGGTGACGGAGAGTGCGGCTCGCAAAGATCACCCCAGCTTCGGCTCGAGCGTGGTCGACCACAGCGCGCGGTCGTCCCAATCCTTGAGCGTCACGGTCATGACTTGCGTCGCGCCATCAATGGCGACGTGGCCGAAAAATTGCAGGCCCTCGCTCGGCGGCTGGTTCGGCGTGCTGGGCGCGTTCACGTAGACGACCTGTGGTCCGAACGTGTTGTCGAGCCGATTTTGCGGGAAGCTTCCGGCGTGGATCGGCCCCGACACGAATTCCCAGAACGGCTCGAAATCCTGGAACACCGCCTTGTTGGGATCGTAGTAATGCGCAGCCGTGTAGTGCACGTCGGCGGTGAGCCATAACGTGTTACGCACGGGAGCCCGCTCGATGAAGGAAAGGATGTCGGCGATCTCGAGCTCGCGGCCGAGCGCCGGCCCGTCGCCCTGGGCGATTGCCTCGACGCCCCATTTGCGATCGGTGTCATAGACGACGACGAGGCCGATCGGCATGTCGGCGGCGATGACCTTCCAGGTCGCCTGCGAGTTCAACAGCTCGCGCTTGAGCCAGGCGACTTGCGCCGGGCCGAGGAAGTAGGCTGCCGGTCCATAGCGCTCCTCCAGCCCTTCGCCGTTGGGCCCGCGGTAGCTACGCATGTCGAGCATGAACACGTCGAGCAGCGGCCCGTAGGAAATCTTGCGATACACGCGTCCCGGCTCCGCCTGCGTGAAGCGCAGGGGCATGTATTCATGGAACGCGCGGCCGGCGCGCGCCGCCAGCAGCAAGGCGCTCTGCTCGACATATTTCTTGCGCTGGTGCTCGGCGCGGGTGAGCGGCTCGCCGGGCCACCAGTTGTTGGTCACCTCGTGATCGTCCCATTGCGCGAAGATCGGCACCTCGGCATTGAAGGCGAGCACGTTCCTGTCGAGCAGGTTGTACTTGTAGTTGCCGCGGAACTCGGCGAGCGTCTCCGCCACCTTCGCCTTCTCCTCCGTTACGACGTTTTTCCAGATCTCGCCGTTCGGCATTTTCTGCTCGGGGTAGATCGGGCCGTCGGCATAAACGGTATCGCCGTTGTGGATGAAGAAATCGGGGCGGTTGCGCAGCATGGTCGCATAGGTGCGCATGCCGCCGCGCGCCTCGTCGATGCCCCAGCCCTGGCCGGCGGTGTCGCCCGACCACAGGAACGAGACCGAGCGCCGGTCGCGCGGCGCGGTACGAAAGCGGCCGGTCATGGGCTCGCCGACGATGGTCGGGAAGGCAAGATCCTGGAAGCTGATTCGGTAGAAGATGTCCTGCCCGGCGGGCAGACCGTCGATCAGCGCCTTGACTGTGAAATCGGATTCGGGCAGCGCGTCGACGAAGACCGCGCGCTCGATGGTCTTGAAACTGTCCGATGTCGCGACCTCGGCCAGCATGCGCGCGGGACGATCGGCGCGCGCCCAGATCACGGCGGAATCGGTCGAGACGTCACCGGACTGGATGCCATGGGTAATAAGCGGGCGATCAGCGGCGCGGCTCAGATAAGGTTTGCCGATGCCGCTAACGGCGGAGACGGCGGTCGAGGCGGCGGCCGTGGTCAGAAACCGCCGCCGCGACACGGGAATGCGGCCCGTCATGAGAAATTCTCCGGTTGCAAGAAGAAGGCGAGGGACGGCGGCCGATTATCACAGAAGGCGGACGGTTATGTGACACTACGACATTGCATCATGCACTGCCGTGGTGCGGTCCCGATTGCTCAACGGCGTCCGCTTCCTCGAGTTCTTCCGCGACAATGTCGCCTTTCGGAGTGATGTCGCCGCCCAATCGGCTGCGAGCCACTTCGCGGATGCGCTCGGCGATGCGCGGTTCGCGATCCATCAGGACGTGCAGATCGTGGGCATCGAGCATGAGAAGGCTCGTTCGGGTGACGGCGGTGACGGTCGCGGTTCTGCGCGTGCGACGCAGCGCTGCGACCTCGCCGAAGAAATGACCGGCCCCCAGCCGAACACGCTCGTTCTTGAGTTCGATTTCCACTTCTCCGGCTGCGATGAAATACATCGAATGCGCGGCCTCGCCGCGCCTGGCGATAACATCGCCGGGCTCGACTTGCTGCGCATGCAGCAGCCGCATGATGTCGGCGATATCGGTTGCTTCCAGTTCAGCGAATAACGGCACGCGCGCCACCATTCCCCAGGTGACGACAAAATCGCGACGGTGGATTTCATCGGCGAAGGCCGTGGCGACAATGCCGATCGGCAGCGCCACCATGATCAACCCGACGAAAATCGTAATAGCGGCGACGAGGCGGCCCAGCGCGGTCACCGGAACCACGTCGCCATAGCCGATCGTGCCCAGGGTGACGATTGCCCACCACATCGCGTCGGGAATGGTGCCGAATTTGTCGGGCTGCGCGTGACGCTCGATGACATGCATGATGCTTGCGGCGAGCAATGTCGCCCCAACCAAAATCACGAAACAGCCGAATAGGGCACGGCGCTCGTTATAGAGAGCGTCCAGCAGCGAACGCATGGCGGGCGAGTAGCGCGCCAACTTGAGAAAACGGCCCATCCGAAACACAAGCAGGACGCGAAGATCGAGCGGCAGCAGAAATGCGAGCCAGAAAGGCAGGACCGCGAGGAGGTCGATCACACCGAGCGGGCTCGAAACAAACTTCCACCGCGCCTTACGCTCGGTTGCGTGCCGCTGCGGCGCGTGTTCGGCCGCCACCCAGACCCGCAATGCATATTCAATGGTGAAAACGACCAGCGATGTTAGCTCGATCGCGGTGAATAGCGGACCATATTGCGTCTGCAGCGCAGGCACCGAATCGAGCGTCATCGAGACGAGGTTGACGACGATCAGCGCTACGATGAGGCGGCCGACAATGAGACCTGTTCGGTCTCCGATGGTGCCATGTTCGAGGATCTCATAGACGCGGCGCCGAAGCTTCGCAGTGCGCCGGATATGTCGCGGCATGGCCGGTTTCCAACCTCGGTGGGATAATCGGCTAGGCGCGGCTCAATGGCAGCTCGAGAGGATGCGGTTCATGGAGGGAAGGTACTCGCCGCCGGCAAGGGCGCGCAAGCCAAATGGTAACGGGTTACGCGTTCTCAGCTGCTCGAAGGCGCCGAGTGCACGCGCCACACGGGGCAGGCGCTTCCGCCACCGCAGGAGAAAAGTTGCGAATAGCTTCGGGCGCGTGAGAGCCAGTGCGTAATAGCGCCGAACGGCGGCTCACGCGCCGGTTGGGCGCGTCCATGGCCCGAGCCGCGCACCGGCCGGCAAGGCCTCGTGCAGCATCAGCATCTCCCCGACCGTCTCGGAGGTGACAAGACCGACGAGGCGGTCGCTGGCATCGACCACGGCGACGGCGGGCGCCGATTTTTCCTGCAACATGCGAAAGGCCTCTTCCAGGCAACGGCGGTAACCGATGGTCGGCACGGTCGTCGTCATCACATCGGCGACGCGGGCGTCGGGGCCGAGCTGCTTGAGCGCGCGAATGAGGTCGCTGCGGCCGAGCAGGCCGACCGGCTTGCCCATCGCGTCGACCACGGGGAACTCGCTCTGGCTCGTGCGCAGCAGCGTCTGCACCGCGTCCTCAACGTGCGCGTCGGGCGCGAGCGTGGCGAATTGGGTCATCATCGCCGCGCTCGTGGGCACCCCGCGCGACATCGCCCGAATGGCGACGAGGTGGGCCTCCGAAGAGGCCGCGAGATAGACGAAGATCGCGATGAAAATCAGCATCGGGTTGGAGAACAGCCCGATGAACCCGAGCGCAAAGGCGACGCCTTGGCCGATGAACGCGGCGATCTCCGTGGCGCGCACATAGCCCATGCGCGACGCGAGGATTGCGCGCAAGACCCGCCCGCCGTCCATGGGAAAGGCCGGGATCATGTTGAACACCGCAAGGAACAGGTTCACGGCGGCGAGCCGATCGATCATCGAGGTATGCGGACTTTCGACCGCGTAGAGATCGGCCGCATTCACCCGCGCGTCCGCCAGCATGATCAAGCCGATGGCGATCGCCACGTTCACCAGCGGGCCGGCGATGGCGACGAGGAACTCCTCGTAGGGCTCTTCCGGGATACGCTCGAGGCGCGCTACTCCGCCGATCGGCAGCAAGGTCACGTCGGGCGTCGACACGCCGAACGCGCGCGCCGTGAAGATGTGACCGAATTCGTGCGCCACCACGCAGGCGAACAAGAGCACCAGGAAGGCGAGCGATTGCCAGGCTGCCTGCGGCCCGCCGACGACCCAGCTGGCGGCGAAAATCCAGCCCAGAAACAGGAGGAAAGTGACGTGAACGCGGACCGCCGTGCCGGCGATCGTGCCGATATTGAGCGACCAGGACATTGGGGCCTCCCGGCGGGATCCGGTTGGCCATAAGGAACGCAACCAGCCCGCTTCTCAGTCATAGGTAGGCGTTCGCGCCGCCTTTGCGAGTGGCTCGCGAGGTCCTATTCGTGGCACAATCGGATCGATCGTGAGGTGCCGACCATGGCAGAGAAATTGACCGGCAGTGCGCGCACGGCTGCGCTCGCCAAGCTTTCCGGCTGGAGCGAGGTGAAAGGTCGCGACGCCATCACCAGACAATTCGAGTTCAGCGACTTCAACGAGGCGTTCGGCTTCATGGCGCGCGCCGCGCTGGTCGCGGAGAAGCTCGATCACCATCCGGAATGGTTCAACGTCTACAACAAAGTCGAGGTGACGCTCGCAACGCATGATGCCGGCGGCGTGACCGAACGTGACATCAAGCTCGCCCAGGCCATGGATCGCCTGGCCAAAGCGATCGCATAATGCGGTTTGCAATGGGGTTGATGGGCTCGGCATCACAGCCGTCGTCCACGCGCATAGCACGTCGAAGACGCGCGTAAACGCGCTTATGCTCGGGACCCATATTCCAGAGGGCGGTGGTTATGGGTCCCCGCAACGGTGTCCCGCGGCGCAAGCGTCGCGGGGGGCCCCTCGCGAGGACGACAGTAACTGGATCAGTATCGGTCACACCCGCACCACCAGTTTGCCCATCACCTCGCGGTTCGCCAGCGCCTTGAGCGCCGCCGGCGTCTCGGCCAGCGGATAGACTTTCTGGACGTGGCACGACAGCTTGCCTTCGGCGCACCAGCGGGCGAGCGTTTCGATCGCGGCTCTATACTTCTCCTTCTCGTGGCGAACCCACGCTCCCCAGAACACGCCGAGCACGGCGCAGCCTTTGAGCAGCACGAGATTGAGCGGCAGTTTCGGAATTTCACCGGCGGCAAAGCCTACGACGAGGTGGCGGCCCTCCCAGGCGAGCGAGCGCAGCGCCGGCTCGCTGTAGCGTCCGCCAACGGGATCGAACACGACGTCGATGCCGTGCTCGCCGCCGAGGCGCTTGAGCGCGGCGCGCAAATCCTCCCGTTCGTAGTTCACCACCTCGTGCGCGCCATGCGCGCGGGTAAACGCGAGCTTGTCGTCGGTCGAGGCACAAGCGATCACGCGGGCGCCCATGCGGTTGCCGACCTCGACCGCCGCGAGCCCGACCCCGCCGGAGGCGCCGAGCACGGCCAACGTCTCCCGCGGCTGCATCAGGGCGCGGTATTTCAGCGCGTGATAGGCGGTGCCGTAGGTGATGGTCAGCGCCGCGGCGCGATCAAAGTCGAGGTCGGCCGGAAGCTTGACAATGTTGTCGGCGGCCACCGTCGTGCGTTCGCGCGCGGCATTGAAATTGGTGTAGCCCATGACGCGGTCGCCGGGCTTGAACGCGGTGACACCGGCGCCGACGCTTTCGACCACGCCCGCGAACTCGCCGCCCGGTGAGAACGGAAACGGCGGCTTGGTCTGGTACTTGCCGGCAATGATCAGCGTGTCGAAAAAGTTCAAGCCCACCGCCGCGACTTTGGCCATGACCTCGCCCGGTCCGGGGGCGGGGTCGGGGATGTCCGCGAGCACGAGGTCGTCGGCAGTGCCGAAGCGCTGGCAGAGAACGGCTTTCATGGGACGCGACCCAATCGAGATCGTATCGGCAGGCTCATAGCACGCTCAGGGTGGACGAAGGACAGGGACGGAAGAATCGGTGCGCCGGCTGCTTATCATGGCCGCGAGCGGGGGAGCGGCGGGGCCGTCCGCCTTCACATTGCCGAATTCCCCAAGCAGTTCATGCTGCTTGCGATTTCCTGCATGGACGTGCCGGAGCCGTCACGGGAGATAGGCCGATGACCGGGATCAGATTTGCCACGACCGCATTCGTGCTTGCCGTCTCCTTGGCGTCGCAGGCCTTTGCGCAGCAATCGCCGCAGCCGCCCAAGCCAGCCGCCACGCCGCAGCCGGCGAAACCGGCCGCTCCATCGAAGCCGGCGCCCGCGAAACCCGCCGCGACCGCAACGGCGCCCGCGGCTCCCGGCGGAGATGCCCAGCCCACCTTGCTCGGACAATACGGCGACTGGGGCGCGTATGCCGCTTCGCCCGGCGGCAACAAGGTCTGCTTCGCGCTCGCCAAGCCAAAGACCACGAAGACGGAACCCGCCGGCCGCAACCGCGATCCGTCCTACCTGTTCGTGTCCACCCGTCCCACGGAGAAGGTGAAAAACGAGGTGTCGGTGATCATCGGCTACCCCTTCAAGTCCAGTTCCGACGCCACCGCCGAGATCGGCACCACGAAGTTCGCGATGTACACCCAAAACGACGGTGCCTGGATCAAGAACGTCGCGGAGGAGGCGCGCATGGTCGAAGCCATGCGCAAAGGCGCCGACCTGACGGTGAAGGGAACTTCGGGTCGGGGAACCCAATCCACGGACCAGTATTCGCTCAAGGGCCTCGCGCAAGCGCTCGACAAAATCGAGCAGGAGTGCAAGTAGCGCCGCGGGGGGGGGAACCTTCGCCAAGATCAGGAAAATTGGGAACCGATGAGGCTCCGCGTGGGTTATCGAGGCAAAACCTCGTTGAGCGGTTGGCGTCAATGGTCAGCGGTGCATACCTGCGGCGGCAGGCTGAAATTCTGATTGGGATGTCGCGAGCCACGATCGATCTCACGATCGCGGGCCGGTTGCGGCGAATGGCGGCGGAACTTCAGGCCAAGGCGGTGGAGCTGGAAGACGAGGTTAACTTCAGCGTGGCCGGGGCGGCAGGCTTGAAGCAGCCGGCTCGCATGTAGGCGTTACCGCCTAGCCCAATAGGATGGATTGAGCGTTAGCCAAACCCATCCTCCCTCAGCGAAGCTCATCGTCTCCCGGAAAACCGATCCCGGCCACGGCTTGCGACGCCATGGCGAAGCGCCGGGACCCAGGGCCACGCTAAGAGCTTTGGTGCCTCCGAATATCGCCAATTGATAGCCCTGCAGGGCTGCGGGTTGCACGCCCTCGTCATCCGTGTCGGAATGACGTCGGCGAGGTGCGTGCATGATCCGGGTCGGCATCGGCGGCTGGGTGTTCGAGCCCTGGCGCGGCGAGTTCTATCCCAAGGGACTGCCGCAGGCGCGCGAACTCGACTACGCCAGCCGCAAACTCACCAGCATCGAGATCAACAGCACGTTTTACCGCACGCAGAAGCCGGACAGTTTTCGCAAGTGGGCGGCCGAGACGCCGGAGGATTTCGTGTTCTCGGTCAAAGGTCTGCAATTCGCGACCAACCGCCGCGTGCTGGCCGAGGCGGTCCCTCGATCGAGCGCTTCTTCGCGAGCGGCGTGCTCGAGTTGAAATCGAAGCTCGGCGCGGTGCTCTGGCAGATGGCACCGACCAAGAAATTCGATCCGGCGGATTTCGCGG
>WNGE01007954.1_pt1 | contig 19101 bp, 20 predicted proteins | sample 5400651 | NCBI WGS metagenome assembly WNGE01 (sample SAMN13153370, study PRJNA577476) | soil metagenome | isolation source: 60 cm soil or saprolite under grassland replicate 2 | place: USA:California | collected 2016-06-15
CCACCGCAGCTCCCCTCGACGCTTTCCCTCTGTTCCCAAGACGGCCGACCGCCGTGCCGCCTTCCAGGCGGCACGGCTGGCGGCGGCCGCTGCGCTGCGTTCGCTCCGAGGAGATTGGCTCGGTCTCCAAGCCCGCGCCCTATGTTCCTGGATGAGTGGCTTCGCAGCGCCCGGGGAAGACTCAGACTCTCCGCAGCTCGACGAGGCCGTAGGCGAGCCAGTCGGGAAAGGTGTAATCCCAGTCCGCTATGAGAAGGCCCGCAGGGTCAGCGTCGCGTTTTGGCGGAAAGGCGACAACGTCCGCGTGGGCGCAGCGCCGGTGGCAGCTACACGCGTTTCTCGCGCACGGATCTTCACTGGACGAGGCTCATCGCCTGAGGCTGGGCGTCGGTCGTCCTCTCGAAAGCAGTCTCAAAACAGGCAACGCGCGGCTGGACTACCTGGAGAGCCCGGGAAGCTCGGGAGCTTCCGAACCGACCCAGGGCTGCGGCCCCCCGGGGACGGTCGTTCCGGGCCCTCCTTACAGAAAAAGGTTCGTCCCCATGGGCCGCAGGGACTACCCCCACCGGGGGTAACTTCAACCTCATAAAAGCTCCGCCTCACCCGTCGAAATCTATGCAAGGCTGATCTGGGCCACCGGCAAGCCGCAACGCCCCGCAACGCCCGCAACGCCGTCGGCGGCAAACCAAAGTCTGGTCGAGCGGGCACGCGCTACCCCTGGCTGTTCGGATAGATCCGACTGCCGAGGTCGCCAGCGCTTATCAACCGCCGGATTGGGGACTCACCAGCGGATGCCAGCGGTCCTACGGGAAGACCAAGGGTCGGCGCAGGGCCGAGTAAGATCGCCCGGGGGTAAACCGGATGGCGGTTGGCAATACGCGCAGTCAGCTCGACAGCTTGATCCAGAACGCCTGGCTGGCGCGCCATTCCGACCCGACCCGCCAGCTGATGGACAGCTTCCTCGGCAGCGTGCAGGACGCGCTGAACGACGTCGTATCCGGGGGTGAAATCGAGTTCTTCGATTTCAAACGCGAAAACGATCACGAGAGCATTCTCGCGCTCTCAGCCGGCCAGCTGTACACCATTCGCGTTGAGGACCATCGGATCCAGGTCGTTTTTCTCGGGGAGCTCCCCGGCGGCAACCACACCGAGGAGGCCAACCTCGACGATGATGGGAGCATCGTTGAGACAACCATTCGTTACGAACATGCGCGCCTTCCAGACGGCAGCCTTACCTACGATGTTACGCCGGACGCCAAGGAGGAGTTCACCCCTCTGCTAAAGCAACTTCGGGTCTGGGGCGGAAGGACGATTTAGCGGTGCGTGTCCACGCCCTCGCAAGCTCGCAGGTCGCGACGAGACGCTTAACCTCTTCCTGACCCCGGAAGCCGCCGACCGAAAGCCTCAGCGAGGGACCGCGCAGGCGATCGCCGCCGCTGTGCTTCGACCAAGGACGCGTCCAGAGGCCGGTTCAAGTCACGGCACTCCAAGCATCGAAGCGAACCGGCATGACGCAACGCCGGTTCCATTCGACCGCCACATGCCAAACATCGCGCGCGTCTATCCGCGCGTGCTTCCCCCCGAGTCCAACTCGCCACTGCCGCAGTTCCTTTCCGTTCGCCGCCCTTCGCGCTCAGGCTATGTGGATCGACGCGCATGGGCTATCCCTCGTTCAAGGGCACTGGGGTGCGAGCGAGTCTCTTGGCCGTTCGCCTACGCGGCGTTATCGCACCGTGACGTGCATCCTCGCGTCCTAGTCGGCTACTTCTGCGGCCGAGTTGGCTGTGAGCCGGGGTCGTCCCCTCGTCGGTCGCCCCTCAAAGCGTTTAACGCGAGATCGCGAATGGCCCGCAGCCTCGTAGCAACGTCCTCATCAAGATCGTTCCGTTCGAGCGTCGACTCCGCAATTCCTGCGATCGAGGCGAGGGGAGATCCGAGAGGGTAAGAAGAATGAGCCTCGGTGTCAGGCATGCCGCTTACAGTGATGGCAGATGGGTCAGGTGGAGGCAATAGGCCGAGTCGTCCTTGCGTGATGGGCTTGACCAACACGGGCTGACAGAGCCGGCGCGGGGACGAACATCTCGGCCGCGTGGCGGCCCGCCTACCTCGAAGGCGAAATTCTGAGCGACTGTGGATTACTTTCCTGTGGAATGCTCGTCTACGCGGTCACGATCTTGCAGTTCCCGCGGGAGACACTCGATCTGTTCCTCACGCGGGAGGCAGCCGGGGACGAGTTGCGCTAGATACTGCTGGACGAGCCCAATTGGAAAGACGTGCTGCGCGTCGAACCAATTCGGCTCGACGCGCAGCGGTCGTCCTTTCACTAGGAGACCTAAGTTCTGACGTTCAGAACTTCGACCTGCGTCGGCTGCATGTCGTCGCGTGAGACGCCAGCCTCCTGCATTGCCTCCTGAAACTCGGGGCGCTCCACATCGCCGCATCCGCGTGGCCTTCAGAGTCCCACACGTTGATGATTTGAATCCCACTGTCTGTTCGCAGCGCTAGATGCGCCTTCAAGCCCTCCGCGAGTGGAAGCTCGTTCATGCGCCCGGAGATGATCCCGTATTGCCGCTCAAACTCCTGCTGATCCCCTTCTCGCGAAATGATTCTTGCGATCGCCAAAGCGTCTCTCCTTCGTTAGTCGGTGATGCAGTATCCCCCATTTCCACTAACCCGACACAGCGGCCGCCCGAGAGCAGAGCCACGCGCGCCTAAGCCGCTCCGAGTCACGACGGAAAAGGAGACTCACCCTTGTCTGATCCACGCTTTCAAGCAGAAGCCGCTACACTGCTGCTCCAATACGTTGCCTATCTGAGCAACGACACTAACGCCGAACCCACGAAACGTTGAAACGTAGTAACGCGGCAAGCATGACTGTCGCCTTTCCCCCAAAAGCGACAGCGATCCAGTTTGTCGGCCCTTTCATGAAAGAGGACAGCGGTACATGGCCGGCGAGATTGACTGTTGGATCTGGTTTGAACCTGGCACAGCCCATTCCGCCCAAATCGAACAAGCCGAATGAGCTACCCGGGATCCGGCTCAAACCCACACTGCAACTAGGCTCAAAGGCCCAGACGACTCAAAAGCTCATTCTCGCGCCTACACCGCCGCGCGTGCCTCGCCCTCGGGATCCCTTCGTCCTTCGGCACGTCGACCGGCCAGGGATCGATCCACGTCCACTCTTCGGCGACGAGGGCATCGAGCTGCGCTTGTTTTCTGCGTAGCAACGGGTGCTCCGAGACCTTTTCGCGCCGACGACCGGCGAGCTTCGGATCGACCTCGTCTCGGTGAAGCCGCAGGCAGAGGACGTACGTTCTCCCGCGAACGCCACGATCACACCGTTCTCTGCAATCAGAACCGGCTTGCGGTAGCGGTAACCGGACGTCGCGGGTTCTCCGGCCGCAGCGTTCACTTCGTTCAAGGGGTCACAGAGATCGGGATGCGTGGCGAGCGAGTAGCCGTCGATGACCCAGGCCGTGGTCGTCTCCTCCGGCGCGACCCGTTCCGCTTCCAGGTACTCGAGCACGTCGCGGTTCAACGGCTCCACGCCTCGACCTTGACACATCGTCCGGCGAACGACAGCCTTCCGGTTAGCCACCGATTAGTCGCCGTCAGAAGAGTGGGGGTCATGGGGTTTCGAACGAGAGCCTTGGCGCGAGTCTGCGTCGCCGCGCTGGCGACAGGGCTGGTTGCCGTCAACGAGTCGGATGCCAGGGCCGCGGCGGCGCAGACGTGTGACGCCTCCGCCTACAAGCTGTCGCTCCGGTCCCTGACGGGGCCGCCGCGCGCCGACCTGACGATCGGAGTCACCAGCGCGACGCCTGACTGCGAGCTCCCGGCGACGTTGACCGCCGTCCAGGTCGCGCTGCTGCCCTTCAAGGGGAGCCCGGCCAGGAAGCTCAACCTCGACAATGTCCCATCGCCGGGCGGCGTGGCGACCGTGAGGATCGGGCGAGTGCCGCGCCACCGCGTGGTCCATGCCACCGTCGCGTTCGGCCCACAGATCATCCTGGCGGGCAAGACGAGGACACTCCTCAAACCGGATCTCGTCCTGCTGAGCGTCAAGGCGGTCAAGTCCGTGCTGGGTGGCAAACCGTTTTACGTCGTTGCGCAGATCCGCCAGCGCACGCGCGACGTCGCCGCCACGGCGACCGTGACCGTCACCCTGGCGGGGACCGCGCTCGCCACGGACACCGCCCCTGTCGGGGCGCGTCGTCGCGTGGTGCGGCAGATTCCCGTAACGCTGCCGGCCACTCCGGGCCGCGACCAGCTCACGGTGACGATCAGCGGTGCCAATCCGGCCGAGACGAGCCTCGCCAACAACACGCGACGCGCGACGGTCGAGGTGGTGGAGTTCAAGGTCCAGGAGTCGGCGACGCTCGTGCAGAACTTCGCCGGCTACGGCGGGCAGTTCAACCACCACGTCTATGCCGCCATCAGCCGTTCGGTCGGGGTTACGGATGCGAACGTGGGCGACATGGAGCGGAAGATGCGCGCGCTGCACCCCGAGTTCTCGCGGATCTTCTTCACGCCGGTGGCGTTCACCGATCCCGACCGGATGCAGTCCTTCGTCAGGACAGTGCTGCTCGCCCAGAGCACGGGCACGACGATCAACATCACCTGGCAGGGCGGAACGCTGAGCGTCGCCAGCGGCACGGTGCAGAAGTTCGCCGACGTCCTGATCGATCTCGTCCGCAACCGCGGTGTGACGAACCTGCGCTGGCTGACGCTGCAGAACGAGCCGAACCGTACGAAGATCACGATGGAGGCCTACGAGGCGCAGTACCGCGCGCTCGACCCGTACATCTCGAGCATCCGCGGCCAGGTCCGATACATGGGCGGCGACCTCGTGCGCGGCCCGGACGTCGGTGCTCCCAATCAGGACGTCTGGTTCCAGTACCTGGCGACGCACATGGCCGACATCCTGGACGCCTACTCGATTCACGTCTTCTGGGACTACTGGGACACGCAGAAGCTGGTCGACCGGCTGACCGAGGTGCGTGCGATCGTCGACGCCCTGCCGGAGTCCGGTCGCAAGGCGCTCTACGTCGCCGAGTACGGCGTCCGCGGACTTCGCAACTTCAACGGACTTCCGGCCGGCGACCCCGGCGTGTGGCAGGACGGAACGCCGATCACCCAGACGAACGTCAGCGCCTTCCAGCATGCATGGTTCGACGTCCTCGCTGCCCGGCTCGGCTACGTGGGGACGAGCAAGTGGGACTCGTACTTCGGCAAGTACGACAACAGCACGCAGGCGTACTACATGATCGGCAGCCCGCAGAACGGCTGGCCTCTCTATCCGCTCTACAACTTCGTCCAGCTGATGACGACGACCGTGAAGAGCGACTGGCGCACGGTGAACGTCGACTCCGTGCCCGATACATCCCGTCTGCTTGCCGCGTACGTCGGCAAGAAGGATCAGCGCACCGTTGTCGGTCTCGATACGGCGGGCGCTCAGCTCAACACTCTTTCCGATGTCCCGGTCTCCTACAGCATCGGCGGCCTCCCGCCCTCGCAGAAGCTCAGGCTCGCGATCTGGAACCAGGCCGGCGACGGCCTGCGCGGCGCGACGCAGACGGTTGCTACGGATGCCAACGGGGCGGTAAACATCACCGTGCCGCAGCAGGCGGTGTTCGTCCTGACGAGCTTGCGGCTCGCCTAGTCGTCTAGCCCACGCCGAAGGTCACGTTCATGACGGCGGTCACGTCCTTCTCGAGGGTCGACGTGTCGTAGACGCCGCAGTCCTCGACCTCCGTCGAGTTGGGTGACGTGACCTGGAAGACGCCGACGTCGACCCCGCGGAGCTTGCCGAGGCCACTGCCGGTCGCCTTCACGATGACCTTCGCGCGGGTCTATGCGTGAGGGGTTTCAAAATGCCGGTTCATGCTGCGGCGCGGTGGTATTCGTGGATCAGTCCCCCGAGTCGGTCGCGGCGCTTGATCTCTCCGCCGCTCGCTGGCGGGTCCGCGTTTGTCGAGTCGGGCGAGAGCAGCGCGAGTCCGCGGTGAGGGCGCTCGCGGTTGTAGTGACGGGTGTAGATGCGTAGCACTGTCTCGAGGTGACGGTGGCCGATGATCAGTAGCCAGTCGAGACATTCCGCGCGGACAGTGCTGACGAAGCGCTCGGCGTAGGCGTTTGCCTGCGGTGCGCGGATCGGTGTCTCGATCACCGTGATGCCTTCACTGCGGAAGATCTCGTCGAAGGCGCCGCTGAACTTGCTGTCGCGGTCGTGGATCAGGAAGCGGATCCGTTCGAAGATGCCCGTGAAGCTGAGGTTGCGCGCTTGTTGGGTGACCCAGGCGCCCGTCGGGTTGGTCGTGCAGCCGGCGAGGTGGACGCGGCGGCTTTCGAGTTCGATGAAGAAGAGCACGTAGAAGCGGCGGAGCGAGATCGTCTCGACGGTGAAGAAGTCGCAGGCGAGCACGCTCCCGGCCTGCTGGCGGAGGAACTCTCGCCAGCTCGGACCAAAACTCCTCGGCGCTGGCTCAAGACCAGCCGCCAGGAGCAAACGCCTCACTGTGCTGGGAGAAACTCGGAGGCCGAGCTTCAACAGCTCGCCTGCGATGCGTCGATAGCCCCAGCGTGGGTTCTCACGTGCGAGCGCAGGACGAGCTGTCGCACCCGATCGTCGACCGCCGGACGGCCCGGACGTCTCCGCGGCTGCGTCCACTTCCGCCGCACGAGCTCCCGATGCCAGCGCAGAAGCGTCTGTGGGGTCACAATCAGCCCGCGTCGGGCTGCGGAAGGACTCGCGTCAGCGCGGCCAAGAAGGCGCGATCGGCGGGGCGCAGCGACGGGCGCCGCTGTTGCCGTCCAAGCACGACAAGCTGATGTCGCAAGACGAGCAACTCGACGTCTTTAGCGAACTCGCTGCTCCTGCGGCTGACCAGCAGCCGCAGGACAGCCGAGAAGGCGAGGTAGGCGAACGAAAGGAGCATGCACCCGATGCTCCCATCGCCCGCAGCAGAGCGCAGGAAGAGCAAGACCCTCGCTCCGGAACCTTCAGTTTGATCAGTTGCGAAGCCCACCGCGATCTGGTATTCGCGCGCGCGCGTAACCTCGTAAAGCAGCGCGCGGCCCACCGAGCCGGCATTTTGAAACCCCTCACGCACGGCGACCCCTCGACGGCAGGTGTCGTCTTGGTCGAGTTAGTCCGACGGAGCTGTGTCGCGGCGCATCGTTTGGACGAGTTCCTCTCGTGTGCTCGCCAGGGCGGACGCACGCGAGTCGAACGCGTGCTGTATGCCCTTCGCGAAGTCCCGCGGGTTATCGCTCAGCGCTTCGCGTATTGAGGCGTACTCGTTGTCGAGCCGCTCGGCTGCTGCGCGGACGGATCGCGTAGCGGTGAGAACCAGCGAGTTGTATCGGTGGTTGTAGTCGTCAAGCCAGATCAGATAGCCGTCGCGGTCGAGAGGGTCGATGCCCGTCGCTGCCCGAGCGGCAAACCATCGCTCGTGGTCGAGGAACTGCTGGTAGCTGTCGCTTCGACGGTCGATGGCTGCCTCACGACGAGCCTCGTCGTGACGTTGTGACTCGGCATCGATCTGACGTGTCGTGATCTTCGCTTGAAGACGAGCACCGAGGTAACCGACGCCACCGCCGATGATCGCCCCTCCGAGGGAACCAGCGGCTGTCGCCCAATCAGCCACGAGAACAGACGATGACAATCACGATCGCTCGCCGACGGTGCCTCATGGCTTTCCCACCTCGAACGTCTTTGCCTCCGATTCTCGGCCGTCGTAGGCAATCGCGACAAGATCTGTCGATCCGGCTGGGGCTGTGCTTGGGACGACCGTCTCAACCTCGGTGACGTCGTCCTTGAGCACGGCTGGCTTGGTGGTCGCAGGGAGTTTGTGGATCAGGATGCCGACGTCGCGCTCGTTCGCGGTGGCGAGGTTGATTCCAAATACCTTCACGGTGGCGCCGGGAGCGGCTTTGGGGGGGAAGATCGACCGGATGGTCGGCGGTGCGTCTCCAGACACGCCTTTCTTGCCGACGTAGGCGGCGGCCGAGACACCGGTGAGAGCAAGCAGGGTGTCAGGGAGATTCGGGAACCCGAACTGGGGGTGGCCGAAGAACTGAAAGAGGAAGAAGCCGAGCAAGATTAAGTTGAAGCCGAAGTACTGCGAGTCGAGCAGGTCGGTCCGATCGTTGTCATCGGTGACGATCTGAGCGATACCCGCAATCGGGTTACTGGTTGGTTGATCCTGGGGCTTGGCGATCTCGCCGGCACTGATTTTGCTCGTCGTGATCCCCTTCGCCGCGACGGCAGCCGCGGCCGGGATCCCTAGCACGACGAAATACTCGCTCATCAGAACGCTGTGTCTTAAGCCGTCGCCGTGGGTGTGGAAGAGAATCGCGACGAAGGCGAACCAGATCGCGGCCGTCCAGAGAACCACGCCTGCCTTCGACGTCGACCAGCGCCCGTCAAGACCGGCGATCACATCGACGAAGGGACGCGGGCGCTTACTCGAAAACGCGCGCGCGAGCACTGCAAGCAGCGACGGCAGCAGGAGAGACAGCGCGGCCCAAAAGTACGACCAGTGCCAGGACGGCCGCGACCAGAACCACTCAAAAACGGTTAGGACCATCGAAAGCGAGCGTCGAAGTTGCGGATGTTGGTACTTGTTGTCGACGTTTCATCTGAAAGGTCAGCTGGCTCCGCCGGAACGGCCGGAATCGCCCCGCTTGGGAGGACATGCGCCTGTTGGTGGAACTCGTCGGTCGTCACGCGTCGGGAAACCCAAAGTCGATCGGTGCATCGGGATAGCCAGGAGCACGAACCGTGCCCGTGGGATAGGTGACTTCCCATTCCGGGGGCGGTGGACCCGGGATGCGCACGCGCTTGCGTCGGAAGGTGTGCGTAAATGGCGATCCAGTCGTGCCGACGATCGTTCCGTCGATCTCGACGTCTCCCTGGACGGCCGCGTTTGTCAAGAGATCAACCGCCTGAACGGTTACCGCGACGGCTCGATTGAGGGGTACGGGATAGGGCGAGACGGAAAGCTGAAGGATGTTCAGGTCGGGACCGTCGGGAATGGTCGACAGCCCGCCATCCGGGACTGCCCGGACATCTGCCCATGACTTACCGAGCGCCAAGAGGACTGCCGGCGAAGTGACCCATCGCTTCTTGCCGTTGTCGATCAGGTAGACCTTGGGCTTCGAGTCCTCCTTCCGAAGACTGCCGTCCGGCACGTCCCAGATACGAAGCGCGGCGCTCGATGTTGCTGTGTCGAAGTTGGTGACGTGCACGAAGACTTCAGGACTGGGAGTCACGAATTGCCCCCCAGGCTGGAACTGTCCCCACATCGTCGGCTGCAGGTAGGAAGTCCCGCTTGTGCGAATCTCGTGAATCAGGACGGCGTCTTGGGGAATCGCCTGGTCCCATCCCGCTTTGCGGTGGAACTCGACCGTGTAGACGCTCTGCGAGGGGCGCGGCGGCTGGGTGGCATTCGCCGGGATCTTCGCGACAAGAAAGCCGTGATTGCCCAAGGGCGGCTGGCTCATCGGATCAAGCGTGATTGCAGCGCTGAAGTCGGGGCCAGATGGCGTCCAGGTGCGACCGGGCGGGATCACTTGAAGCGCCTCGGCGTTCCGTGCGTTCAGACCGACCGTGGCTGCGCCTTGACTGCCCTCGAACGCGATCGGGAACTGAAAGGTGGTCGTGGCGAAACTCATCACATCCCAACCGTCGCCGTACTCGACGTCCGGATTGGCCGACCACGAGTGGGGCAGGCCCATTCCATGGCCCATCTCGTGGCACATGAACCCGAACTCACAAAGCGTCGGGTTGGCGTGGACGATGACGACGCCGTTGCCGGCGAATCCGTGATCAACGCCAAAGTTTTGAACGACAAGCGAGGCACGGAACGGGCTCAGATCGACGCCGTTGGCGTTCGCCGCATCGATTCCCCACTGGACAAGTTTCCACCTGTCACCGGGAAAGGTCAGCTGCGAAACCTCCGAAGAAGGATGCGCCATCGCGAACCACCCGAAAACCGCGGACGCGGTCAGATCAAGCGAGTTGAACGAGACAAAACGCCAGTAATCGCAAATCCCGCCCGTTCCGTTTCGCGTGAACAAATCGACGTAGTAAGACGGCGGCCGCGGCTCCGCGCCGATATCGGAGAAACGACACAGGATGATCGCCCACGGCCAGCTAATCGTCGCCACTAGCGGAGCCTCCCTTTGAAGACGCAGATCCCGCAGGCCGCTCCGGACACCCACGCGAGTAACCAAGACCTACAGATCGAACGGGCGAACGACGAGCCCGAGCATGAACACGAGCAAACAGCGCGACGTTCGCTTCAGACGACACGGTCGTAACGGACGCCCGAAAAGGAAAGCCGCAGCGACGTTGTGCCTGCGAACCCACAGCACCCCTTGTCGCTTTCAACACGACCCCGTGCCGGCAGCGACCCTAGCACGCGTCGATCGGCGAGTCAACGCGACGATGTTCCTCCGATCGAGCGCTTCCGTCTGTCGCAGCCATCGGGTCGGCCCCCCCGCGATTGCAGGTCGCAGCACGTTCGCCCTGAGCAGCTCCGCCGCCGTGAACGAAACGACGGCGTGGCGAGGCGGGGTCACGCCGAACGCATCTAGAAGCTCCTGCCTTCTCGGGCCGACGCCAGGCTTTGAGCCACGGATCGACGGTGCACCAGAAAGGCCCTGCGCTCCAGGTCGGCTACGGTTGGCTGGACGGCAGCTGGGCGCGGTTGACTGCGTCAGGAAAGCCCGGTCAAGTTCACACCGTCGTGCTGCGGCGGCTCAAGGTGCGCGCTGCATTTTGGCCGGCGGATCGAGAAAACGCTCCCCGGAGGCGGTGGACGTGTTCTTGACTGCGTGAGTGGAGCGTGGGAGAATCGTACGCGGCAGCGAGAGGATCCAATTGGAACACCGGACGACCGTTGCTGCGGCGACTTGCATGCCAGGATTGCTGGCAAGAATTGTCGCTCATTCTTTAGATGCTGGAGACGTCGCCGAATCGGCGCTCCGCTTTCAGGCGAAAGAGAGAAAGCTGATGAAACGATGGCCGAGGCGACGGTTCTGGATCGAGGCGGGACTCGGCGCGCTGAGTGCCACTTTGTTTGTTTTGACCCTGTTTGTCCCCGACTGGATCGAGGCCGTCTCTCGCATCGATCCGGACCAGCACAGCGGATCGCTCGAGTGGGTGATCGTGGCCGCGCTTGTGGTCACGACTGTCGTGTCGAGCTTGCTCGCGCGCCGCGAGTGGCGCCGGACCGCGCTGGGCCTCTCGAGGACAAGGTGATGTGATGGCGCGCGAGAGGCAATCGAGCCGGAAGTCGCGGCAGTGGCCGTCGGTCGAGGAACAGCTCCGGGATTCGAGGGTCGTTCATGGCTCGGCGCTCGAGCAGTTGATCCGCGACAACCAGGACTTCGAGCTTTTGCATCCCGACGAGGTGAATGACGACGGGCTGCCGATACCCCCATGGCTGCGCGTGCATTGGCGTAAGCAGCATCCCGAGGAGGTGCCGGACGCCAGCTCGCCGGCTGCCTCCTATCCGTATCCCGACGTGCTCGACAGCGTCTACGAGTGGATGCGGATCCATCAGGACCTGCCGCGTTGGTACGGGGAAGGGCAGTCGACGGGTAACGAACCGCCGGAGAAGCCCTCGGGTGGCCGGTCACGGGGGAGTGGGGGCGCCGCGTGAGTTCCGATCTCCGGATCTCGGGCGCGTCGCCGAACAGCAGGAGCGAGTCCGACATCCGTATCAACTATCAGGACACGAGCAAGATCGTCGCGGCGTCCAACGATCTCGCTGCCTCGACGCAGCCGCAGTTCTTCTCGATAGACGGCGGCGCGACTTGGGGCCAATCGAGCCTGACGCTCGTAGGTTCCGACGCGTTTCACAGTGACCCGGCCGTCGACTGGACGTCCGACGGCACGGCGTGGTCGATCACGATCGGCCTCTCGGCCACGGCGAACAGGCTGCGCTCGTACCGGTCGACGGACTTCGGGGCGACCTGGACCCCTGAGGGGACGCCTTCGGGAGCGCAGACGAACGTCGACCGCGAGATCATGTGGGTCGACCATAGCCCGAGCTCGCCGTTTCGGGATCAGATCTACGTCACATGGCATCAGGGCGTTCCCGGTTTCGTGGCGCGGCGCACGACGGGACCGGGCGCCGCCTGGCAGGCCCCCGTCCAGGTGACGGGCGCCGAAACGATCGGCACGGCGATCGGCGGTGACATCAAGACGAACAGCGCCGGCGACGTGTTCGTGTTTTGGCCCGAGGACCGCGGTAACCGGCAGATCCACGTCGCGAAGTCGACGAACGGCGGGGCGTCGTTCGGAACGCCGGTTACGATCGCGACGGTCTTCGCGAGTCAGCGGCAGATCTCGATTCCCGCCGACGCGCCCCCGCACCGACTGGCACGGGTGTACGTCTCGGGCGGCGCCTACAGGACGGCGTCGAAGGACCTCGTTTACGCCGTCTGGACCGATCTCTCGGGTGAGGCCGGCTGCACGTCTGGGCTTGGGCCGGGATCGAACGTCTCCTCGAGTTGCAAGAGCCGCATCTGGTTCGCGCGTTCGACCGACGGTGGCGCTACGTGGTCTGCGCCGACGATGATCAACAACCAGGCCGGAAAGAGTGACCAATTTCACTCGCGGCTGTCCGTCGACGAGACCGACGGCAGGCTCGTCGTCGTCTACAACGACACGGTCGACGATCCCGGACGACTCAAGACCGACATTTGGATGCAGCACTCCGACGACGACGGGGTTACGTGGAGCTCGGCCGTCAAGGTGACTTCGGCTCAGACTGACGAGACTGTCTCAGGCGCTGCGTCGTTCGGCTACGGTGACTATCTCGGACTGTCCGGCTATGCGGGCACCTTCTTCCCCTCGTGGACCGACCGCCGTAGCGGCGGCCCGGAGGAGATCTGGACAGCGGCAATTGTGCTCCCGAAGGCGGTCGCACCCTTTCAGTACGCAGCCAAGTTCGTGTGCGGCAAGCCGGACGGCGGCGAGCTCGCGCCCGGTGTCTACTTCACCGCCATCAATGTGCACAACCCAACGGAGCGTGGTGTTCGGTTCCGCAAGAAGATCGCCGTTGCGGGACGGCGTGAGAAGCCGGGGCCGGTGTCGAGGTTCTTCGACGCCAAGCTTGGCCCCGACGAGGCACTCGAGATTGATTGCCCGGACATCCGAAAACACGCCCACGTCCACGAGGAGTTCCTCAAGGGCTTCGTGGTGCTCGAAAGCCAAACAGAGCTTGACGTGGTCGCCGTCTACACAGCTGCCGGCGACCACGGACAGGTTGAGACGCTCCATGTCGAACGCGTGCCTGCGCGGCGCGCGCAAGCCGGGCTTCCCGACCTCATCCCGCTCGCCGATCCCAAGACGGGATTCTGCAAGCGCGACGACCAAGGGAACCTCATCGTGACAGTCAAAAACCAGGGGAGCGCGGACGCCGGCGCCTCATCGACCACGGTCGTGTTCTCGCGCGGAGGCACGTTCTCGCAACCAACGCCACCGATCCCAGCGGGAGGCTCGGTCAACCTGACCTTCCCGATCCCGGCCGCCTGCTTCGACCCAGACTGTTCGTTCCGGATCATCGTCGACTCGGGCAACCAGGTCACGGAGTCGAACGAGGGCAACAACACCGCAAGCGGTACCTGCCTCGGCTGACCTGCCGGGTGCCGAAACCCCGCGTGGTTCAAAGCTCAGGTTCCGCCTGCGAATCCATCTTCACCCTGAGGGGGTTTCAAGATCTCGGTTCGCGTTCATGCTGCGTGTGGGGTAAAGAAACTCGGTTGGGGGCTGCCAGCTGCGGTAGTGGTCGATCCGTTGCGTCGACACCGGGCGGGTGAAGAGTCCAAGAGCCGACGGAGCTGGGGCAGGGCTGGTTGGTCCCAGGCGCTGGCCGTACCCGGCGATGGCTTCGGTCCGGCGGAACGGTCGGTTGCGGTCGAGCGCCGGCGCCGGCCGTTGCGGTCCGTCGCGGGCATGCCATGGCGGCAGAGGCACGTTCCTCGAGTCGCCGGGAGGACGCGGGGCGGCGCCAGCGCGGAGTGGCTGCGGACGAGAAACCAAGCGAGGCTCGTCAGCATCGGCCCGGGATGCCGTGTTTTCGGTTTCCACCGGGCGGACCTCCCGATCCGGTGCCGGCCAGCTTCGCGCGGACGCGTCGCGCTCCCCGCCTGCTTCCGTCCTCAGATCGCCGCCGAGCAGTCCATACGCTTGGGCGCGCAGGAACGCAGACCAGCTCGGGCCGATGCGCCGGGGCGCCGGCCCTAGGCCCGACTTCCGCAAGACGGTGGCGACTGTGGTTGCGGAGATGCTGATCTCGAGCTTCAGCAGCTCACCCTCGATGCGCATGTAGCCCCAGCTCGGGTTCTCTCTCGCCATCCGCTTGATCAGGCCACGCGTCTCGGCCGCAAGCGCGGGACGGCCAGGCCTGCGACGGGCTCCTCTTCGACCTCCCCGCAGCAATGCCCGGTGCCAGCGGCGAAGCGTCTGCGGGCTGACCGCAAAACAGGACCAGCGCTCGGGCGGGAGCAGCCGGCTGGCCGCCGCGAGCAGGGCTCGGTCGACGCTCGTGAACTGCGGCCGTTTCCCTCCGCGCTTGAGAATCGCCAGCTGGTGGCGTAGGACGACGATTTCGACCTCCCGCTCACCGCCTCCACGGGCGAGCACGCGAACGAGGCCACACAGGAGCCGGTACAGCACGCACGTCAGCACGACACGCAAGTCTGAACCGGTTCAGCAGCGATCATGAGCACCGCCACCCCGACGAATCGAATTTCTTTACCCCACAGGTTTCAAAATCGCGGTTCGTCTCATGCTGCGGCTCGGTAGTACTCATGGACGAGTCCGCCGAGTCGGTCGCGCCGCTACAGCGCCTCGCCGATGGCCTCGAGGCTAGCGAGGTTGTGGCCGCTCAGGAAGACATCGATGTGGGGAGCGCCGCATTCATGCCGCGGGCAAGCGGCTCGTAAGCAGGATCCTCTTTCAACGGATTGAGCCACACGACGCGGTGCGCGAGCCGTGACAGTCGCGCGTAGGGTTCGCAAACTCGTCCGCGGCCTTCCGGGGCGTCGGCTTCGGTACGTTCGGCGATCTTGGCGTCGGTCGAGGGAGGGTCGCTTGGTTTGGTCGTTTGCGTATCTGGCTGTGCGGAATCTGTTCGCGCTCGTCGTGTTGTGCGGGCGGCCGCGCCGGTCGAAGGAGTTGGAGATCCTTGTGCTCCGTCACGAGGTGGGGGTTCTGCGGCGTCAGTCGGCTCGGCCGAGGTTGACGCGGGCCGATCGAGCGTTCCTGGCAGCGTTGAGCCGCCATTTGCCGCGGCCGGCCTGGGCGAGCTTCTCGGTCAGGCCGGACACGTTGCTGCGCTGGCACCGCCAGCTGGTCGCGCGCCGCTGGACGTATCCGCACGCGAGGCCGGGAAGGCCCCCACTCGAGCCGTCCGTGGGAGCGTTGATCCTTCGTCTCGCGAGGGAGAATCGGCACTGGGGGTACCGGCGGATCGTCGGTGAGCTCAAGGGTCTCGGTGTCGTTGTCTCGCCGACGACGGTGCCGAAGGTGCTGATCGAGGCCGGCTTACCGCCCGCACCGGAGCGGACGCGAGCGTCGTGGCGAGCCTTTCTACGCCAGCAGGCGGCGACCACGTTGGCCTGCGACTTCCTCACCGTTGAGACCGCCTTCTTGCAGCGGATCTACGTGCTGTTCTTCATTTCGCTGGCGACGCGACGGATCGAGTACGTCGCTTGTTCGTCGAACCCCGATGGCGGCTGGACGGCGCAGCAGGCGCGCAACCTGATAATGGAACTCGGCGATGAGCAGCCGTTCCGGCTTCTGATCCACGATCGCGACACGAAGTTCAGCGGCGCGTTCGACGAGGTCTTCCGTTCCGACGGGATGAAGGTGATCCGGACGCCGGTTCGGGCGCCGAACGCGAACGCGTACGCCGAACGCTGGGTGCGAACTGTCCGCTCTGACTGCCTCGATCGAATCCTTGTCGTTGGCCGCCGTCATCTTGAGCGCGTGTTGGGTGTCTACGTGCGGCATTACAACGAGCACCGGCCCCACCGCGCCCTCGGACTCGTCCCGCCCGACCGGTCGACACCCGCTCAGCAGGCGACGCTGCCGCTGCGTGTGCACCGCCGAGATCTCCTCGGCGGGCTGATCAACGAGTACAAAACCGCCGCCTGAACACGCGGGCGCTGGTAGGTTCGCCGGGTGGTCGTGCGCTGCACGAAAAGGATGCTCGATCTGCTCGGCGGCCGGTCGATCGCGCTCAGCGAACTCCCGCCCACCGACGACGACTGGTATCTGAACCTGCTCTGGATCGACCGGCAGAAGTGTCTCCTGCTCACCCACGCCGGCACGTTGTTCTCCGTCTTCCGGGCGGGCGTTCATTGCGTGGATCTCCGCCCGATCGGCACCTACCTCGTCGCCGCCATCGAGACAGAGCTCCGCGCAGAGAACCTGCCTACCGAGACGTTCTCCGAGCTTCAGCCTGACAGCGTTCGGCTCGCCAAGACCGCGAGCCGAAGCACCCTCGGCTTCATGAACGAGATGGCTTTCGAGCTTCGATACCAGATCGCCGACAAGGGCGGCTTCCGCCGATGCGACATCGACGTCCTCAACCGCGGACTCCATCGCACGCTACGAAACCGCGGCGAATACGTCCGCCCTATCGAACTCGTCGCACAACGCCTCGCAGCGCCCACCTAACCGGCCATCAACGCCGCCGGCCCCACCGACGATCGCACGCCGGCGCCCACGCACGTTCCCACCTCCGTTCGCACCCACCGAGCCCAGGCGCACCCGTTTGCGAACCCTACGCGGATTTACTGGTATACTTAGGCTCATCAGATGGCTGAAAGTATACCAATACGAGAAAACACCGTCTGTTAAGGGGCGCTTACTGGTATACTTTAGCTATGAGCACGTTCGAAAGTATACCAGTAGTTGAAGACTGGCTGCTTACCCTCGACGGTACCGAGCCGGTCGGAGCTCTCGAGGCGCTAGAGGAGCTGGGCGTCCCTGTGGTTGCCGACGCTCCGGCGACGGCGCTGCTCGTCGCCGGTGAGACCCGCCCCGTGGTCGTCGTCGTCGCCGACGTCGACGACGTCGACCGCCTGGCCGTCGACGCCGACCAGGGGCTGCTTGTCGTCGTCCGCGGCGTCGTCGAAGAGGATGCGGCTGTCCGGCTCGAGGACGCCGGCATTGGCTACATCGACGCTAGCGGCCGCTCGTGGCTGCCTGGACAGCCACGTACGAGGCGCCGCCGGGCCCTCGCAGCCGGCGCCAGCGAGATGCGCCCGGCCGGGGTCCGTTTGGCTCAGCTGCTCGCTGACCACCCCGATGAGAAGTGGACGCTGACGCGGCTTGCCAAGCGCGGCTCCACCACGCGTCTCAGCGCCCAGCGGCTGCTGGCACGGCTCGAGGACGAAGGCTTGCTCGAACGCGTCGGCCGCGGACCGACGGCGGGCCGCAGAGTGATCGACTCCGCCGCTCTCCGTCGTTGGCTCGCGCGACATGGGCGGCCAGCGCGGACTCATCGCCTCAGCTGCTTCGTCCCCGACACAAGCCCTGAGAAGCTCGCCGAGCTCAGCGGAGGGCGACTAATTCTCACCGGCGCCGCCGCGGCCGCTTCGTTGGGGATGCCGGTCGTATCGAACATTCAGCGTCCGATGTACCGGGTGCCGGTCACGGGCGACGAACTCGAAGACGTGCCCTCCACAGTGGGCGGATTCCGAACCGACCGCGGCGCCAATCTGGTGCTGGTCGCCGACCCCCACCGGCTCGCCGCCCTTGATGCAACGACGACCGACGAAGGCATAGTTGTCGCACCGCTGAGCCGAGTGATGCTTGATCTCTACCTGGAGCCGCGCGGGGCAGCAGCCGCGGATGTGTTCCTCGACCTATGGGCGCGGTCGACGTGAGCGCGATCAAACAGACGCCAGACGTGATGCTGCGCGAGGCGGCGAGCCTCCTGTACTTGCTTGGCGGCATCGGCAGCAAACATCTGACCGTCGTCGGCGGACTCGTGCCGCCGCTGCTGGTGCCGGCGGCGGCGAGCAGCCACATTGGAAGCGCCGACATCGACCTTTGCCTGTCGGTGGCGATCACCCGTGGCGACACGCAGGAGTACTACAAGTCGATTCAAAAGCTGATCGAGCCCTACTTCGAGGAGGTTCCGAGCAGCTCGTTCCGCTGGCGGAAGAAGGACGGCGCTCCGGGTCTGCCGCTGATCGTCGACTTCCTCGGCCCTGAAAGCGATAGCGACACGACCACCGTCGACGGCACCCGGCTACTCGAAGACGAGGTGGCGGCCGAGAACGCGGGGAGCGACCTGAGGCCATTCGCGTTGCGGGCCGGAGTAGTGATTGACCTCGACGCTGAGACGACAACTCTCGACGGCGTGGAACTCCTCTATCACGAAGTGACCCGCGCCGACGTCGACGTCCGGCACTCGGGACCTGTTGGGTTCCTAGCCGCAAAGGCGTTCGCGTTCGCCGGACGCAGCGATACCAAGGACGGCTACGACGTCTCCTGGTGGTGCCTGAACGCGGCAGCGACGCCGGACGAGGTCGCCGAACTGGTCATCGCTCGGCCGGCGTACAAGCACGACGACTTCCAAGAGGCCGTCTACCTCCTTAGGCGAACGTATAAGGCTCCCGATTACCCCGGCCCCATGGGCTACGCCGCCGAGTTGTTCCCTGAACTCGCCTCTGGCGATGACGACTTCGACCAAGCCGCGAACGCCGCCTTTGCCGCGACCTCCCATGTCATCGAGCTCCTCCACGAGAGCCTGTTCAAATAACGGTCGACGTCGCCGGGTGCCTGCTGCCCAACTGCCTAATCAGCCGCAGTCGCTGACAGCCGCGAAGAAGAACAAGAACGGTCGACGACGACGATGATGATGATGCGTTCGACCGTGGAACCGAGCCTGTCGTATTGGATGACGAGACCCGACGGCGGCGTCATGTGACCCGACGTCGACGACGGGCGCGGCTGATGTTCAGCTCGGGCTTGAGCCGATCGCGGAACTCGACCTCGAGGTCCTCCGCTTCGTCGGCCGACGCGGTCGGGTAAAACTCGATCTCGCAGCCTTCCAAGAAGCCTGT
>WNGE01003310.1_pt1 | contig 19095 bp, 14 predicted proteins | sample 5400651 | NCBI WGS metagenome assembly WNGE01 (sample SAMN13153370, study PRJNA577476) | soil metagenome | isolation source: 60 cm soil or saprolite under grassland replicate 2 | place: USA:California | collected 2016-06-15
TCGTTGTATGTTTAGCCTTGTCTTTACTGATAGCCGAACTGTTTACCGGCGTATTAAAGTCTGCGGTTGATCGTCATCGGCCCAAACAAGTAGAAAGCGTGCGGATGGTCGAATTGCAAAAGGCGCGTCCGAAATTCATAAGCTTGTTTAAGAAACGCACTATCCGTTTTTCCGACCAAACCGATCGCAATCGTTCGGGGCCGTCGTTTCCATCCGGACACATGACAAACAACACGATAATCGCGCTGTACTGCACGCTCTTTTATCGCCGGCGAGGCTGGCTCTACTGGATCATTGCCGCAGCCGTCGGTTACTCGCGAATTTATCTCGGGGCGCATTGGCCCAGCGACATCGTCGCGACGCTGTTCCTAGCCGCCGGTGAGGCATTGCTCATGCTGGGATTGTTCGAGCTGATCTGGAGGACAGGGGCGCGAAAATGGGCGCCGAATCTTTATGCGCGCCATCCGAGTTTAATTGCGGCGCATGCTTCCAACTTGCTATCTCTAAACTCGCAAGCTGGAGGCTCGCGCTACCCTCGATGACCACCACCCGCGCGGTCTGGTTTTTCATCATCGCGCTGACGGCAATTCGACTGTCGATGCTGGCGATAACCGATCTCGAATTTGACGAGGCGCATTACTGGATGTGGTCGCAGCGTCTGGCGCCGGCGTACTTCAGCAAAGGCCCGGGCATTGCTTTTGCCATGCGCGCCAGCACTGCGGTCTTCGGCGCGAATGAATTCGGTGTGCGCTTTTTTAGTCCGATACTCGCTGCGGGCACGGGCCTGCTACTGTTTTATTTTGCACGCCGGCTGTTCAGCGCGACCGCCGGGTTGTGGGCAGTCATCGCCTTGAATGTCACGCCGATCTTCAATATCGGCGCGTTCCTGATGACGATTGATTCTCTATCGGTTTTTTTCTGGCTGGCAGCGATGTTTACATTCTGGCTTGCGGTGGAAAAGAGCCCGGATTTCTCGTGGCATTGGCCACTTACTGGATTGCTGATTGGGCTTGGGTTTCTCTCCAAATACACAAATGCGCTTGAGCTAGTTTCAGTCTTGTTTGTGCTTGCACTCGCGCCGCGGCTCAGGCAGGAATTTGCGCGACCCGGTTTGTATTTATTGCTCGGTTTCTTTGCGCTCTGCACGGTCCCGCCGATTATGTGGAACCACCAACACGCCTGGATTACTCTCACGCACTTGCGCTCGCGCGGAGGCGTTGAGCAGGGATTTGGCTTTCATCCTGGTGAGGTTCTTTTATTTCTCGGCGAACATTTTCTGGCCTATTCGCCGTTTCTCTTTCTCGCGTTGGCCTGGGGCGTCATTGGAAGCTGGCGACGTGTGAATCAGCAATTCAAGGTCTTGTTCCTGATGTGGTTTGGATTGCCGGTGTTCGTCTTTTACTTCCTCTTATCGATCAACAAGAGCGCTGCGCCAAATTGGGACGCGCTTGCCTTCCTCGGCTTCGGTTTGCTGGCAGTTTATTTTTGGTGGGAACGCCTCGAAACGAGCGTGATGCTGCGGCTCTGCGCAGGCGTGGCGCTACTGATCGGATTAGTAATGAGCGTAATCGCGCTGGATACAGATTTGTTGCGCACGGCAGGTTACCAATTGCCGCGAAGCGACCCGAGCGACAGGATGCGCGGATGGAAAAGCGCGACCGGCGCGGTCGAAAAACTGCGCACCGATCTAGAAGCGCAACTGGGAGAAAAACTGTTTCTCATCGCCGACGCACGCGATCGCGCATCGGAAATTTCATTTTATCTGCACGACAAACAAATCGAGGGTCCGGGGCATCCGCCCGTTTACATCACCGAATCGCAGGACCTGGTGAATCAGTTCTCCTTTTGGCCGCGTTACGATGAATTTGTTGAACTAAAACCGGGCGCGCCACGGCCGGAAGGCGAAGTTTACACCGAGGAGAACGGCATCAATCCCTTTCTTGGACGCGACGCGCTCTTCATTCGAGAAGGTGAAAAACAAAACGTGCCTCACAATATTCGAGCTGCCTTTCAATCGACCGAACCGGCTGGGACCATTGAAGTGCGGCGTTACGGCGAAGTGCTGCGGACCTGGCAGGTGTTTCTTTGCCGAAACTATCGCACGCTCCCGTTATGACGGAGGTGACAAGCGCGTCGGCAGTCTCGGTGATTGTGCCTCTTTTTAATGAGGAAGAGAACATCTCGATCTTACAATCCGAGCTACGCGCAGCTCTGGATGGACTCGATTATGAAATCGTTTTTGTGGATGATGGATCGGTCGATTGCACAGTCGAGCGGATTGAAACGGCCCCCAATGTTCGACTGATTCGTTTCGAAAAGAATACGGGCCAAAGCGCCGCCATTTATGCCGGACTTCAGGCCGCGCGCGGCGCAACTGCGGTCCTGATTGATGGCGATTTGCAAAATGATCCTGCGGATATTCCGAGGCTTCTCGCGGAGATCGCGCGCGGTGCCGATCTCGTATGCGGCTATCGGATTAAGCGCCAGGATACTGTGGTGAAGCGGCTGACGAGCTGGATCGCCAACGCCGTGCGCAGCCGTTTCACGAAAGATGGTGTGCGCGACACGGGGTGCACACTGAAAGCGATACGGCGCGAATGCGTAAGCGCGCTGGTTCCGTTCAAAGGGATGCACCGCTTCATTCCCGCACTCATCAAGGGCGCAGGGTATCGGCTCGTCGAAATTCCAGTAAGCCATCGTCCGCGTCGATTTGGCCAAAGTAAGTATGGCCTGGGCAATCGTGCCCTTCGCGCCACCATCGACATGTTTGGCGTGCGATGGCTACTCTCGCGCCGATTGAACTACAAAATTCGCGACAGCTAGCGGCAGAATCAACCGGAAGCATTTTTCCTCGTCCAGTGATTTTTGCGCCAAAATTCTGCTGCGATTTCCGTGACACTTCGAGTGTCCAAATTCCAAGCCTTCATTGCCCAAAGGCCAGTCCTGGCGATCGGCACAAAGCGTGGATCCCGGTACAGCTTGCTGACGACAGCCGGTTGAGTAGTCCTTCCACCTTCAAGAGTCTGGCTGGTAGCAAGCTTTCGAAAGTGCATTGGCTTACCTGCTCGTCGCAGGATTCTTTCGAATCGATCGGCGGCCCGTGAAAGAACGCCCGCTCTTGAGCGATAGCGGCCGTGGAACAGTTCTAGAGCAGGATCCAATCGAAGCAGCGCGGGCAACTCAGCCATAGTCGGCGCTATCGGGCCTAGTTTCTTTTGGAGGATCGTCGCAAGTTCTCGCGGCGAAAGCCCTTCTGGATAGTCCTGAGCGAGAAGCCGATTGATCTTTTTTTGCGCTCCTCGGAACATACTCTTTGTCCGTTTGGCTAGGCGCAAACCAAGAAGATTAAGGATAAGGTTTTCAGCCGCTTCCAATTGATCGGGCCGCACTCCCCAGACTTTTCTGAGAATGCGTTCCCAATCGGAAGGAGAAAGTGCACGCTGTTTATCCTCGGGTGTGAGTGCTGCGGCGAATTCCCGCAGCGGTTGGAGAAACTCTGGGCGCAACTGGAACCTGCTGCGGCGGCAGACCCAGCGCGGATAATCGGACGGCTGCCGCCGCGATCCTGCGCCACCCCAAGGCTGCTGGTCGGGCCAAAAGACTTCGCGAAGCATTCCTGCAATGTCGTCCTCCAGTTGCCTGACAAACTCTCGAGTTGTTCCAATCTGTCTTCCTATTTTCTCTAACGTGAGGACATTTCTGGCGGGACACAACAATCGCTTGCGCAATACTACCAGGGACTTTGTGCCGCCCTCCAAACCTACGGCCGCGGCGGCAACGCGAGGTAATTCTTCCAGAAATGCCTGGGGCGACCAATGCACGCGCTGCTTTTCAGGCAGGATAACAAATCCCCGTCGCTTTGCGTAAGCAACCCAATCGATATCGTCGGTCCGAATGCTCTTTGATAGAGCATCGAGGGCGCTGATGATCTCGCGGCGCGTCAGAACGCCCGCAGCGTGTAGCGATACGATCCCGCGCTTAGCTTGGTCTATCAACTGGCCGATGGTTCTAACGCCTACGGTACTGAGAGAGTTGATGGCGCGCGGCTTGAGACAAAGTAATGCGACGGATCTGCTTTTAAGGGCAGGGCTCAGTGCCCGAAAAGATGGATTGGAAAAATAGATTGCGAAAGCCTCTGCCTGAGGTGGGCGCGTTTTCCGAAATTGATTCAAAATTCACCGTTCCTTGCCAATTAGACACAACTTGGCAGAACGAAGCGCATGTAGCAACGTGCGTTCTTGATCTGCTAACCCAAAACGCACTTGTCAACCCAAGCGCTCCCGCTAAGCTTGCGCTCCCGTACAAAGGGAAATCATGTCCTTGGCCAATCTACTTTCTGCCGAGCAAATCGTTCCGGAGATGAAGGCAACTGAGCGTTGGCCGGCGATCGTCGAATTGATCGATCTGCTCGTCAGCCTGGGTAAAATCAAACCCGCGGATCGCGACAGCATTCTGGCTTCGCTCAAACAACGCGAGGAAACCATGAGCACTGGTATCGGATTCGGAATCGCCATTCCGCACTGCTCCTCTGACCGCCTTGAGGAAGTCGTTGCCGCATTTGGAAGATCCTCTGGTGGAATTGAATTCGATGCGCTGGACAACGCGCCGGTGAAGTTCGTTGTTCTTTTTATTGTGCCAAAAAATCAATTTCAGACACACCTGCGCACCCTTGCGTCGATCGCCAAATTTTTGAATGATCGCAGCGTCCGTGAGAGCCTGGCCCAAGCGAATTCGGCCGACGAGATTTTGTCGATCTTTCGGAATCGCTCGTAACTTGTAGTCGTCGACCTCTGGGCGACGCGGCGCGCGCGTGTTAAATACCTCAGCGCCGCGCCTCGCAGAGCGAGGCGGCTACAACAGCGCGGCGTGCCTGCCATGGAAACGTTCCAATCAATTCTCGCAACGAAGCTTTCTGAGGCGCTGGCAAAGGCCGGACTGCTGAATGCGGGCGAACTCACGCCGGCGACCGATCCCCGTTTCGGCGATTATCAGACCAACGCCGCTCTCGTGCTCGGCAAACAACGCGATGAAAATCCAAGGAATGTTGCGGAGAAAATTCTCGCTCAGCTTGATGTTGGCGATCTTTGCGAACCGCCAGTAATTGCGGGTGCAGGTTTCATCAACTTCACATTGCGTCCCGACGCAGTTGCGAAAAAAGCAGGGGAAGTCCTGCGAGACAAACGTCTCGGCGTTGGGCCGGCAAAATCGACGAGAAGGATCGTGATCGATTTCGGATCGCCTAACGTAGCCAAGCCGATGCACGTCGGTCACATCCGCAGCGCGGTCCTTGGGGACGCGCTGGCGCGCATCGCGCAGTTTCTCGGGCACGAAGTGATCCGGGACAATCACATTGGCGACTGGGGCACGCAGTTTGGCATGGTGATTTACGGCTGGAAAAATCTACTGGATCGACAAGCTCTCCAGCGCAATCCGCTCGCCGAGATCGTTCGCATTTACAAGGAGACAAACGAAAGAGCAGCAGCCGATCCGCAGGTTCGTGAAGTGTGTCGTCAGGAGTTGGTCAAGCTGCAAGCCGGTGACAAGGAAAACATCGACATCTGGAACGAATGCGTCGCGTTCTCAATGCAGGATTTCGAGCACGTCTACAAATTGCTTGATGTCCATTACGACATCCAATGCGGTGAAAGCTTTTATCACGATCGTTTGCCCGGCGTAGTCGAGCGCCTTCTCAAGTCCTGCATTGCGGAAATCAGCGAAGGCGCGGTCTGCGTTTTCTTTCGCGACATTCCGGAACTGGCTGATAAACCATGCATCATTCGCAAGCGAGACGGCGGATTTAATTACGCAACGACAGATCTCGCAACAGTTGACTATCGCATCAACGATTTGAAAGCCGATGCGATTTGGTACGTTGTCGGCGCGCCGCAGATTTTGCATTTTAAACAAATTTTCGAGATTGCGCGGCGTGAAGGTTACACGGCCGATCTCCGCCATATCAGCTTTGGCAGCATCCTGGGTGAGGACCGCAAACTGATGAAGACGCGCTCCGGTGAGAACGTGCCGTTGCGCGATCTTCTCGAGGAAGCGTGCAAGCGTGCGCGAAATATCATCGAGGAAAAAAATCCGGATTTGAGTAAGGACGACAAGACCGACATTGCAGAGAAGATCGGAATCGGCGCGGTCAAGTACTTCGATCTCTCGCAATATCGGATGACGGATTATGTTTTTTCCTGGGAAAAGATGCTCTCTCTGCAAGGAAACACAGCGCCATATCTGCAGAATGCTTACGTGCGAATTCGTTCCATTTTTCGTAGAGCAGGCGAATCCGCGCCGAAAGTCGACCGGTTAGCCCTCGATGATCCCGCCGAAATTAATCTCGCAAAACGTCTCTGCCAGTTCGCGGAAATCGTCCCACAAGTATTGAACGATTTTCGCCCAAACATTCTGGCAAATTATCTGTTTGGGTTGGCGAACAGCTTTCACACATTTTATGAAGCCTGTCCGGTCTTGAAATCGCCAGAGCCTGCGCGCAGTTCGCGCCTGGCATTGTGCGATCTCAATGCTCGGGTTTTGCAGCGCGGTCTCAATCTTTTGGGGATCAAAGTGCCAGAGAAAATGTAGAAGATAACGCCGAACGCTCAACGCCGAACTCCGAACGCCGAAGTGGGCTCTGCATTTCGACATTGGACGTTGGGCGTTGAGCGTTGGACGTTTTCTTCTCTGCCGTGAAAACAGAACATCCGCGCATTCCCAGTTCGACTTACCGATTGCAGTTCAATCGCTGGTTCACCTTTGCCCAGGCGCGCGAGATTGTGCCGTATCTGCACGCGCTGGGCGTGACCGATGCTTATGCCTCGCCTTATTTCCAGGCGAGCGCGGAGAGCCTCCATGGCTACGACATTACCGATCACAATAAACTCAACCCTGCGATCGGCTCGCGGGAGGATTACGACTCCTGGATTGCGAATCTGCAAGCGCACTCAATGGGCCAGGTGCTCGATTTCGTACCGAACCATGTCGGGATCGCGGAGCCGCTCAATGAATGGTGGATGGATGTGCTCGAAAACGGGCCCAGCTCCAGATACGCGCCCTATTTCGATATCGACTGGCATCCGCTGAAATCGGATCTGCACGACAAAGTCCTGTTGCCCATCCTCAGCGACCAATATGGACGTGTCCTTGAGCGCGGTGAGCTGCAAGTGTGTTTCGAGGAGGGCACGTTTTATTTGTTCTATGGCAGTCGCAGACTGCCCATCGCGCCGGGCACGTATCGTTTCGTTCTGCAAATCGCGTTACAAAACCTTGCCGAACATAGAGAGGAAGATTTCTACGCAGAATTGCAAAGCATTTTGACCGCGCTCGAATATTTACCGAAGCGCACTGAAACCGACCCGAAACGCATCGCGGAGCGCATTCGCGAAAAAGAAATTATCAAGCGACGCCTCGAACGACGTTGCGCAGAAGCGCCGCAGGTTCAACGGGCAATTGAAAAGGCATTGGCCCAGATCAACGGCGAGCCGGGAGATGCACGCAGCTTCGACGCGCTCGATGAATTGCTCAATGCGCAGTCGTACCGGCTCGCTTACTGGCGGGTCGCGGCCGAAGAAATTAATTATCGCCGCTTTTTCGATGTGAACGATCTGGCAGCGATCCACGTGGAATTGCCGAAGGTTTTCGATGCCGTTCACCGGCTGACTCTCGATTTGGTGCGTAATCGCGCGGTGACGGGTCTCCGCATTGATCATCCGGATGGTCTTTATTTGCCGCGCGAGTATTTCGAAAAGCTTCAGCAGCGCTGCGCGAAAGCGCTGGCGATCCCGCTGCCGCAGGATGGACGTGCCATTTACATGATCGCAGAAAAAATTCTCACCGGCGCCGAAACGCTGCGGAAGGATTGGCTGGCACACGGCACCACCGGCTACGATTTTGGGAATCAAGTCGCGCAGCTGCTGGTCGATTCGTCTGCCGAGACAGCGATCACAAAAACGTTCCACCGGTTCATCGGTCACTCCATGCCTTTTGGGCATCTGCTGTATGCGAAAAAGCTGCAAGTAATGAAACTGGCGCTCGCCAATGATGTCGATGTCCTGGGCAACATGGTCGATCGGCTTTCCGAGCAAAACCGATGGTATCGCGACTTCACACTAGAAGCGCTTGCTCGCGCTGTCCGCGAGACGATTGCTTGTTTTCCCGTTTATCGGACTTATCTCGCCCCCGGCCGGCCGGTGAGCGACGAAGATCGGCAAGTAGTCGAGCGTGCAATCGCCGCAGCCAAGCGCCGGAACCCGGCAATCGAAGAATCGATTTTCAATTTTCTCCGTGACGTCTTGCTTTTCCGGTTTCCGGAAAACCTCGGTGCCGAAGCACGCGCCGCGCACACACATTTCGTTCTCAAGTTTCAGCAAACGACGGGACCGATCATGGCCAAAGGGCTGGAGGACACTGTATTTTACATTTACAACCGGCTGGCCGCACTAAATGAAGTTGGTGGCGAGCCGCAGCAGTTCGGATTGAGCATTGACGCCTTTCACGAACGTAATCTCGATCGACAACGCAATTGGCCCGCGACCTTGCTCGCGACCTCGACACACGACACTAAACGCAGCGAAGATGCGCGCGCGCGGATTGTTGCCATCTCCGAAATCCCGGAGCTTTGGCGACAATCGTTGCGACGCTGGCGAGCGACCAATCGCCGCTGGAAGCGGACTATTAACGACGCAGAAGCACCGGACGCGAATGAGGAATACCTACTCTACCAAACGTTGCTTGGAACCTGGCCAATCCAGGATTCGGGCGAGCCCGAAGCAGCGGCAACAGCGGAGTACATCGGGCGGATTCAAGTTTACATGGCCAAAGCGCTCCATGAAGCGAAGCTCAATACGAGCTGGATCCAACCAAACGAAGAATGGGACGCGGCGATGCACGATTTTGTCGCAAAAATCCTAGATTCGTCGCCGCGAAATAAATTCCTTCCGGTTTTCCTTCCGGTTGCGCAGGAGATTGCGCGTCTGGGAGCGATCAATTCGCTCACGCAAACGCTGCTCAAGCTGACATCGCCGGGCGTGCCCGACATTTATCAAGGCAACGAGATTTGGGATTACAGTCTGGTCGATCCTGACAATCGGCGTCCGGTCGATTACAAACGGCGTCGCGAACTGCTCGAAGCATTGCCAGCGGCGACTCCCGACGAACTGATACGCAGCTGGCCGGATGGCCGCATCAAAATGTTTTTAACCCAGCGAGTTCTGCAATTCCGACGCAAACATGCCGACCTTTTCCACCGTGGGAAATATTTACCGCTTGGCGCGAACGGAACATTTGCAGAGTGCTGTGTCAGCTTCGTCCGCGAATTGGCAGGCAAATGGATCGTTGTCGTCGTACCGCGTCTGTCCTCGCGCATCGGTTTTCCGCCGACCGGTGAACGGTGGAAAGACACAACGCTCGAATTTCCCGAAACGCTTTCGCTCGATGGCGCGCACGATCTCTTTACCTGTCGTCCGATTCATCACCGCGGCCGAAAAGTTTTGATAAGCGATGCGATGTCCATTTTGCCATTCGCAGTGATTACCAACCTGTAACGTGGCGCGATCGTCCCGCTTGCGCTTTGCTTGAGACGCGCGAGCCAGAGGCTCACGCTACACTCACACTCGCTGCAAGAGATCGACAACCCACTGCGCGAAGTTACTAAGATTTGTCAGCAAATCGGCGCCGAACCTTGCAAAGGTGATTTGTCGCGACGCAAGAACCAGCATCACGCTGAGCAACAGCAGGTTCATCAAGTAGATGACCACGAGTGAGAAGAATGTGCCTTGATCGCTCAGGTCGGTCTGATTTTTCGGAATCATCCAGCAGGTGAACGTAAAATGGAACGCCCAGGTGGCGCCGATCACCGCATACAGCAGGCGCCCATACGGCTGCACATTCATGAAGAGGCTGAGCGCGCCATACGCGGCGATCGCCAGAATGCTGTAGAGTGGAAAAAAATAAGGCGCCAGCGCAATCCAGAAATTTGTCTTGTTCGTGACGATGTGTCCGCCGTCGCGCCCAACACGAAACCGGCTGATACGCCCGCCCATTAGCAGAACCCAGAGGGCGTGGGTGAGTTCATGTCCGAAGACATAGATTACGATTGGGCGAGGCAAGCCGAGGAATGCGATCAACCAGAGAACTGCGCCCAACGAGAAGAACCAAAACTCTTCGCCAGCCCAAAGCTGTTGCGTCACGGTCGCGCGCGCAAAGACGGTGAAAAATGTCTGACTAAGAATCGCGCAGACCGGCAGCAGAAAAATCGCAAAAACAAACTTCACCCAGCGTGTGGGGACCACGAGCGGATCGGACGTAGGAACGAATCGTGTCGCCCGCGCAACACTTCGGACGACCTTTCTGCCGCCGTTCGGCTTACGCTTTTTGTTTGTCGGTTTTCGCTTGGTCGCAGCCAAATTATCCGGAGATTACGCAGACACCGTGGTGAGTGAAAGTCGAATCCATGTACGTGGAGAATAGCAAGACGGAACCGCGCGGATTACGCAAAGGGCGCGGATTGTTCGGGCGACGAGCATGACGCTGCTCATAACATCATTTCGCACGCGGAATAAAGATTGTTTCGGCGGGGCCGCCGAAACCAACGGGCCAAGCGGCCTGCGCTCGTCAATATTGCGGAATCACGCGCGGCCCATGTAACCGCCGCTGCGCGTGTCGATCTTGATGTTTTCGCCTTCTTTGATGAAGAGCGGGACGTTGATTCTTTTTCCCGTCTCGAGCAAGGCCGGTTTCGTGACGTTGCTGGCGGTGTCGCCGCGCAGACCTTCCGGTGATTCAACGACTTTCAAACTGACCGAGGCAGGCAACTCAACCTCCACTGGTTTGCCCTCTGCGTAGAGAACCTGCACAGAAAGATTTTCCACCAGATAATTTTTGGCGTCGCCAATCAGATTTTCCTGCAACGTGATCGTGTCATACGTCTCCGGGTCCATGAAATGATATCCGTTGCGATCCTTGTAACTGAACTCAAGGTTCTTTCGCTCGATTTCGACCAGCTCCACCTTGTCCGTCGAGCCGAAGCGGACATCAGCGCTCTTGCCGGTGTTGATGTAGCGGATGATCGCCTGGACGAACGCACGCAAATTTCCGGGCGTGCGATGATGGACCTCCAGCACAATGGCTGGGTTGCCGTTATATTTGATCGCCATTCCTTTGCGAAGATCGTTTGCCGCGGGCATGTGGGAAGAAAGGTGATGGGTGGATAAGTGATTAGTGAAAAGAGGCGGACTGTTACACGCGTATGGGGCTAACGCAACTGTGTCGGTTGCGCACTGACCGTCCAGCCTGCCGCGCCGAAGCCAGCAAAAGCGGGAGAGCGATAGTCGAACGGGCGTCGCGTCGGCCAATTCACTTTCGGACGAATCCAACCCGCGGCGAACCGCACGGAACGCATCGCGGCGTGTAGTAATGAATCAGTTGCACTGGCTCTAGAACTCGACTGCTTTAAGCAGTCAAGTTTCCAGGCCCCATTCGATGCTGGTGGAGCCTGCCGTGTGGGCAGCCGAAGGGGGGTGCTGCAACGATCTTGTCGTGCGGCTGGCGCGGCGACGTCGCTCTCATCGATCACGACCCAATCGTCGATCCGATGGCGCTCGAGCAGGTTCGGCCCTCATGCACGGTCACCTGATTCAACGTCATCAGATCTGTCAGCGGCCGTTCGCTGATCTTTGAATCGGATTGAAAATGCTGCACCAAATCGCCGCGCGTGAAAATCACGAGCAGACTGCAGTCGATTATTCACAAGTTTGCACCGCGTCGGAACTCGACTGCTTTAAGCAGTCGAGTTTCCAAGCGCCATTTGATGTTGGGAGAGGCTGCCATGAGCGCAGCCGATGGGAGTGTCTTGCTGTAACAATCTTTTGTCATGCGCTATTACGGCTACCGTTGGTGCGGTTAAAAAAAGTTCGCGATGGCGATACCATCGCCCCCACAGGCGCGGGGCGAGACGCCCGCGCACGGGCCGGCAGGCAGCGGCGCTACCAAAATCGCTGCTGCATCGGGCTATAACAACTTCAAGCGCGTGAGGTCTTGCGAATCGACGATGCCCACCGGTACGTTGTTGTCATCGATCACAACCAGGTCGTCAATGCGATGGCGTTCGAGCAGATTCAGAACTTCAACTGCGAGTTTGTCTTTGTGCACCGTGACCGGGTTCAGCGTCATCAAATCTGCTACCAACCGTTCGCCGATCTTTGAATCGGATTGAAAATGCCGCACGAAATCTCCGTGTGTGAAAATTCCCTGTAACTGTCGATCTTCGCCGGCCACGAGAGCAGCGCCGGCCCGGACACTGGTCATTGCTTTGAGCACGTCACGTATCGGCGTATCGGTTGAAACGATGGCCATCGCTTCCGGCGGTCGCATGATTTGATGGACACGCATGAGGAGACTTCGGCCGATCAGCCCGGCGGGATGAAACTTCGCAAAATCTTCCTTGTTAAACCCACGCGCCTCTAGCAACACCATTGCCAGCGCGTCGCCTAGGGCCAGCATTACCGTGGTGCTCGAAGTCGGAGCGAGATTCAGCGGACAAGCTTCCTGTTCGATGTTTACATCGAGAAGCAGATGCGCGTTTTGGGCGAGGGTCGATTTCGGATCGCCGCACATAGCGATGATCCTGACTTGGAACCGGGCGATTGCGGGCAGGATCCGGAGCAATTCCTCGGTCTCGCCACTCGCGCTCAAGGCAAGCACGACGTCGCCATCGGCAATCATGCCAAGATCGCCATGCAAAGCGTTTGAGGAATCGAGCACGACGGCCGGCGATCCTGTGCTGGTGAGGGTGGCGGCAATTTTTGCGCCGATGTGCCCGGACTTGCCCACTCCGACCACGACCACTTTGGCTCGCGCATCGATCGCGTCTTTGATAAGCTCGACGGCACGGGAAAAATTTTGGCTCAAACGGTCGCGGAGCCGCTTGAGCTCAAAAATTTCTATATCCAATACACGTGCGGCCTTTTCAAGGTAGTCCATCGAAGTGTATAATGTGGGCAGGCGAAGTATCGGGCAAGAACTTGCACGTTACTCGCAAGAAAGGAAAAACATGAAAACATTAATAATCGCAATCCTCGCCGCGCTGGTAACAACCGCGTCGGCCCAGACCTTCAGGGCGCCGATCGGCCCACAAAAACCGGTGAGAGCAATGCCCACGCCGCCGCCGATTTCAGAACGCCGTGCGGTGCAGGGGGTGGTTCCGCGAGCATTTCGCGACGGCCGTAACCCGCTCCAGATGCTCAATCCGTGGGCGCCCGCGCGATACGGCACCTGGGTGGAAAGCACGTCGTTCGACCCGAACATCCCGGGAAAATGGAAGGGTATTAAGCTCTTCGAAATCCTCTTTTGACTTTGGAAGATATCCATCCTGGCTGTCTCGGCGGACAGGCTTCCCAGCCTGTCGATTCTCGCGTTTATTTCGTTGAACGTTCAGCGTTGAAGGTTGAGCGTCGAAACATTGGACGTTCCATCCTCTGATCCCGACCCGGTCGTCGCCTGTTATTGCGCCACGTTCCTGAAACCGGAGATGCTGCACATCTACCGGCAAATAATCGCGCTCGAGCGCGTCTCGCCTGTTGTCATCACTCAAAAACGCGAAAATTCGGGCCGCTTTCCATTCGATAAGATCGACATCGTCCCAAAACCCGCGCTGCATTTTCTGCGCCGCTTCTGGTTTCGCCAGGTGAGCGACAAGCCGTGGAAGATTTCGGCCAGCGAATTACGCGTGCTAATGAAGGTTCTGGAAAAAAGGAATGCGCAGCTTTTGCACATTTACTTTGGCCAAATCGCGGTGCATCTCCTTCCGCTAATTCGGGCATGGGAAAACCCTTCGATTGTTTCCTTTCACGGCGCGGATGTGATGGTGGACATGAACAAGCCTGCGTATCGAGAGACCACCAGGCAGATGCTCGACGCGGTAAAGCTCGTTCTCGTTCGCTCCGAATCGTTGCGGCGCGCGGTTGTCGATCTTGGTTGCGACGAAAAAAAGATCGAAGTTCAGCGAACCGGGATTCCACGCTACGAATTTCCGTTTCGCGAACGGAATTTCGCTGCCGCGACGACCGAATGGCGATTCGTGCAAGCGTGTCGTTTGATCGATAAAAAAGGGCTGCCGGTCACGCTCCGCGCCTTCGCGAGTTTCTTGAGGCAATATCCAAACGCGACGCTAACCATCGCCGGAGAGGGGCCATTGCTCAGTCAACTTCAAAATTTGGCGCGCGGGCTGAAGATCGATGGTCATATTTTGTTCACCGGTTTCATTTCACAGGAGCAGCTGCGCGACATTTATTATGCGTCGCACATTTTCCTGCACCCGAGTGAAACAGGTCCTGACGGAAATCAGGAGGGGATTCCAAATTCCATGCTGGAAGCAATGGCGAGTGGCCTGCCAGTTTTTGCAACCCAGCATGGCGGAATTCCCGAGGCGATCGAGACCGGCGTGAGCGGTGTGCTCGTACCGGAGCGCGATCAGGAAGCGCTCGCACAAGCATTGCTTAGTGCGGTGCAAGATCGAGATTTTCTCTCGCGCATCGCGCAGAGTGGCGCAGAAGTCGTTCGCGAAAAGTTCGATCTGCGCGTAAAAGCGCGCTGTTTGGAAGATATTTACCTGCGACTGATTGGTGGGGGCGATTGACGCCCTACAATATTTATTGATCGTTCAGCACCACTTGCGGCACGGGTTTCCTCAGTTCCAGCTGCGCGCTCACATTCTGGATTTGCGCTGCACAATCTTTGAGGCTTGCAGTGAGGGCCTCCATCCCCTTCCGCTGCTGCGCCACCGTGGATTTCAATTCCGCGACGGTCGCTTCCTGTTTTGCAGCCGTTGACTTTAATTGGCTGATTGCCGCTTTCTGTTTCTGCATCTCACGGGCCTGTTCTTCCATTTTGCGGTGGTCTTTGAGAAACTCGTTGAGCAACATCGCGTTCACCGCATCGTAGCGCACGGATCCGGTCTTCCCGTCCGCATCGCGCAACACAAGGTCGGGGCTTACTTTTTGCACCTCCTCGGCGATGAGGCCAAAACTCAGCGGACGCGTTGGCTCAATCTCCGCCTTGTAACGGAAGCTCACCGGTTTGAGTGCGTAAATCGCTTCGCTGACCTTATCCATTGGCTTGATCTCGTCCTTGAAACGTCGCGAAGAGACCACAAAGCCGAGCGTCCCAACTGAACTGACATAAACGGCTTGGGTTCCCCCCGGCTGGCCCCAAATGTTGCCGATATAGCAGGTGTTGCTCAGGTTCGCACCGGGGACGCCGATAGCAATAACGTTATTGGCCATCGTGACGCTGGAACCGGCGCCAGCGCCCAAGGCCACATTATCGGAGCCCTGTGTATTATTGATGAGCGCGCCGCTGCCCACGGCCGTGTTGCCGCTTCCCGTGGTGGTGGTCTGGAGGGCCCCAGCGCCGATGCCGGTGTTAAAGCCATTCGTGGCGTTCTCCAACGCAAACGTGCCTAAACCGGTGTTAAAAGAAGTGTTGTTGCTCTTGAGCGCGCGATAGCCAAAAGCGCAGTTCTGGCCTCCGGTATCGTTGCTCAAGAGCGCTTGAAAGCCGGCGGCTGTGTTTAAGGAGCCTGAGGTGTTGCTAAAAGCCGCTTGAAAACCAAGGGCTGTGTTCCCCGAGACGTTGTTGTTATTCAGCGCCTGCATACCGACAGCCGTATTTTGGCTGCCGCCTGTGTTGTTCAAGAGTGCGTTAAGACCGTTGGCCGTATTGCCGCCGCCGGTGGTATTGCTAAAGAGGGCGCCAGCCCCGTTGGCCGTGTTGGCGGCGCCGGTGGTGTTGTGATTGAGCGCATTAAAACCGTTGGCCATGTTCAAGACGCCGGTAGTGTTGCGATAGAGCGCAGCAAAACCAGTGGCTGTGTTTTGCTCGCCTTCGGTGTTGTAATAGAGCGCTCCATAACCGTTGGCCGTGTTGTCGTTGCCGTCCGTGTTATTCGCGAGCGAATAAGCGCCAGTGGCACTATTGAAAAACCCGGTGGTGTTGCTAAAAAGCGAATAAACGCCAGTGGCGGTGTTAAAGCCGCCATTGACATCGCTAGACAGGGCTCGAAGACCCGTCGCCGTATTTTGGTTGCCGCCAGTGAGCTGGCTTAGCGCCTCGAAACCAGTGCCGGTGTTCCAGACCCCAGTGGTGCGGCTGATGAGTACCCCAATCCCTTCGCCATTGTTGGAGCCGGGTATGGAACCGTCGGTGTCGGGACCCACCGCTTGCGCCGTCGGTGCAAGGCCAAAACAGACAAGCACGAGCGGGATGAGAAATCCCGCAGTCGCGGGACTCATTAAATTTCTAATGGGTGTGTAAAACGTTGCGATTGTGTTTGGGGTCATCTTTTTCATAAACGTTAATTCTGATGATTTGATTTTGGATTTTGCAGTCTCGCGACATCGCGAGACATCGGCGGATTTTGCCACATTTCCCATTTTTTTAGCAATACGCAGAATTGCGTACGAATGCTCTTACCGGGTGTCACGGTTTCCCGCCCTAGAGCCTCGGCAAGGGCGCGGCCTGCTGCGCTCGGGTGAAGCATAGCGGCGCTGATGACTAGTGCGACGCTCACAGAGTGCCGCTATAGAAGACGGCGCCCCGCGCGGCTACGGAATTTAGTGATTCTCGACGACTGTTAGCGGCGCTGCTTTATTCAGTTCCAGCTCGGCGCTCACCTTTTGGATTTGCGCTGCCTGCTCTTTCACCATTGCCGCGAGACTCGCGACGGCGCCTTCCAATTCCTCGACTTTGCGGTGCGCTTTGAGGAATTCGTTGAGCAACATTGCGTTCACTGCGTCGTAGCGTACGCTTTCGACCTCGCCTTTGTTATTACGGTCCACCAGATCGGGATTCACTTTTTCCACCTCCTCGGCGATGAGCCCCCACTGCGGGCGGTGGCTTGGATCAAGCTCGCCTTTTAAGCGGAAGGTGACCGGTTCGAGCGCCAGGAGCGCTTCGCTGGCCTTGTCCATCGGCTTGATGTCCTCTTTGTAGCGTCGCGAGGAAACGACGGCGGTCCATCCAAGCGCGCCATCGCTCATCCTGACAGTGACATAATTGTTAGTACCGGCAACGAAAGGAAGATTCGTCGTGTTAATATTTCTGATCCAGGTGGTGTCGTCCACGCCAGCAACACCTTCGACCCCGGCGCCAATACAAACATTGCCATCGCCCGTGATATTAAGCCCGGCGGAATAGCCTAAGGCTGTGTTGCCCTCGCCGGTGGTATTGAAAGCAAGCGCCGTAATACCGTTGGCCGTGTTATAGAAGCCGGTGGTGTTGTGATAGAGCGCTTGAAAACCATTGGCCGTGTTGCCGACGCCTTCGGTGTTGTAATAGAGCGCTAGATAACCATTGGCCGTGTTGCCGTTGCCGGTGGTGTTGCGGTAGAGCGCAGCATAACCATTGGCCGTGTTGACTCCGCCTTCGGTGTTGTAATAGAGCGCAGAATAACCGTTGGCCGTGTTGCCGAAGCCATCCGTGTTGTTCGCGAGCGAATACGCGCCAGTGGCACTATTGAAAAACCCGCTGGTGTTGCTAAAGAGCGAATAAACGCCAGTGCCGGTGTTGTAACCGCCATTGATATCGTTATTCAAGGCGCGAAGACCCGTCGCCGTATTTTGGTTGCCGGCGGTGAGCTGGCTTAGCGCCTCGAAACCTGTGCCGGTGTTCCAGACCCCTGTGGTGCGGCTAACGAGCACCCCAATACCTTCGCCATTGTTGGAGCCGGGTATGGCACCGTCCGTGTCGGGACCCACCGCTTGCGCCATCGGTGCAAGCCCAAAACAAACAACCAGGAGCGAGATGAGAAGTGGAGGAGTTGTTTTGAACTGAATTATCGGTTTCATAGGAGTTGTATTCTTTCTTTGTTTGGCAGAGTTGAGTATTTTTGTTAGGCCGAGCTTTGAAAATTCTCGCCCATGGGTCAAGGCAGAAATTTGGAGGGATGAGCAAAATTACGAAGGCCGAATATCCATTCGTGGTTAAATGTGTCGTGTACTGCGAAAATCTCGCCAGCTGGCCAAGATAAGGATCAAATACCTTCTGGCTCGCTCACAGCCTCAAGCTCTGATCACCCACCAAACACCCGCCACACTCTGGGGAGCGCAGGCTGCTAGCCTGCTGTCGTCGGCAGCCTGCCGACGACGTCCCCAGCGTGGCGACAGCGTGTGAGGTCGAACGGTCGAAGAGCCTTTTCGGCAAGCTGCCGAAAAGGACAGGCTAGCAGCCTGTGCTCCCCAGAATCCAGTGTGCGTCGCGAGATATTTGCTGGTGTGCTCTTAGCGATTCTCGACGACTCTTCGCGGCGCTGGTTTGCCCACTTCAAGCTGGGCGTTCACTTTCTGAATTTGCGCGGCCTGCTCCGTCAGGCTTGCTGTGAGAGCTTGAATTTCCTTCTGCTGCTGTGCGGTAATCGCCTCGAAGTCCTTTCGTTGCTGCGCGACGGTTGACCTTAACTCGGTAATTGCCCCTTGCTGTTCCTCTACTTTGCGGTGCTCTTTGAGGAATTCGTTGAGCAGCATCGCATAGACCGCATCGTAGCGCACGGTGTAAATCTCACCATCGGCATCGCGCACCACCAAGTCCGGGTTCACCTCGGCCACTTCCTCGGCGATTAAACCAAATTGCGGCGTGTCTTTTGTGTCGCTTTTGTAATGAAAGGTCACCGGCTTAAGCGAGAGAATGGCTTCGCTGGCTTGCTCCATCGCTTTAATCTCTTTCTTGTATCGCCGCGAAGAGCTGGCCGTGCCGAGTTGGCCAGCTGAGTCTATCAGGACTGGTATGGCATCTGGGTTTGCGGTTGTAACTTCACGAATGTTGCCGATAAAGCAGCTGTTGTCCACGTTCTCACCGGGACCGAAAGCACCGATACAGATAACGTTATTGGCCGTGCTAACGCCGAAGCCGGCTACAGCGCCCAAGGCCGTGTTGTTGCTGCCGATGGTGTTGTTAGGGAGCGCTAAGATACCGTTGGCGGTGTTTTGGACGCCGGTAATGTTATTAATGAGCGCAGCAGTACCGGTGGCCGTGTTGCTGTGGCCAGTGGTGCTGTTCGCGAGCGCGCTACCACCGGTTGCCGTGTTTTGGACGCCGGTGGTGTTGCTC
>WNGE01004222.1_pt1 | contig 19090 bp, 19 predicted proteins | sample 5400651 | NCBI WGS metagenome assembly WNGE01 (sample SAMN13153370, study PRJNA577476) | soil metagenome | isolation source: 60 cm soil or saprolite under grassland replicate 2 | place: USA:California | collected 2016-06-15
GCGCGAGATCAGGGCGACGTGTACGCCCGACAATCCGGTCGGCGCGCACCTTTGCGCGTCGCCGTCCGAGATCGTCCGCATCTACTCGACGAGCGGTACCACAGGTGCGCCCAGCTACGTGCCGCTGACCGCGGACGACCTCGACAACTGGGTGACGGCCTCGGCGCGCAGCTACGCAGCGTCCGGCGTCACCGCTGGCCAGCGCATCGTCAGCACCTACAACGCGGGCCCGTTTGTCGCCGGCGCGGCGCTCGCCGCGTTCGACCGCATCGGCCTCTGTCACATCCCCGTCGGCACCGGGAACACCGAGCGCCTCCTTCGGGCGATCGAGCTCCTCCGTCCCGAGGCGGCAGTGCTCACTCCCTCCTACGCTGCGTACGTCGTCGAAGCCGCGGCAGAGCGGGGCGTCGACCTTCGCGGATCGAGCGTCGAGCGCGTGCTCGTGGCAGGTGAGCCCGGCGGCGGCGAGCCGGCCTTCCGCGCGAAGCTCGAGGAGGGGTGGGGGGCGCGCGTCACCGAAGCGATGGGCATCGGCGACATCGGCGTCTCGCTGTGGGGCGAATGCGAGGAGCAGAACGGGATGCACCTGGGCGCCCGCGGCTTCGTCCATGCCGAGCTGATCGATCCGGAAACGGGCGTCGCCCTCGAGCTGCACGACGGCGCGACCGGCGAGCTCGTGCTCACGCATCTCCGTCATCGGGCGGCTCCGCTCCTGCGGTTCCGCACACGCGACCACGTCGAGGTCTGGACGACCACGTGCAGCTGCGGCCGCACGGCGCCGCGCGTGCGCTGCGTCGGGCGCACCGACGACATGCTGATCGTTCGTGGCGTCAATGTCTTCCCCTCGGCCGTCCGCGAGGTGGTGGGTGCATTCGTTCCCGTCGTCAGCGGGCACATCCTCGTCAAGCCGCGGGCAGCGGGCGTCAAGCAGGAGCCGCCGCTTCCCGTGGCCGTCGAGCTCGCGCAGGGAGCGGCGCCCGAGGCCGGGCTCGCGGAAGCGATCCGTGAGAGGCTACGTGACGTGCTCGTCGTCCAGACGCGAGTGGAGCTCGTCCCGTTCGGAGGCTTGCGTCGCAGCGAATACAAGTCGAAGCTCGTCGAGCACTGAGGTCGAGAGAGCACATGCGAAAGCTCCAGAGCCAGGGCGTCCACCACATCACGATCGTGGGCGCAGACCGGCAGACGTCGATCGACTTCTGGGAGGGCGTGCTCGGCATGCCCTTCGTCTTCGAGCAGCCGAACCTCGACAATCCCTCGGAGAGCCATCTCTACTTCGACCCCGGCGACGGGCGCCTCATCACGGTCTTCACGAACGAGGACCGGGAGGCCGACCCGGGCCGCACGCCGACGGACCCCGGGTGCGTGCACCATGTCGCGTTCTCGCTCTCGCAAGCCACCTTCGACCAGGCGGTGGAGCGACTCGACGAGCGCAAGCTTCGGCACAGCGGCGTCAAGGACCGCGGCTTCATGGACTCGATCTATTTCGAGGATCCGCTCGGCCTCCTGATCGAGCTCGCGTCGTATCGGTTCGAGGCGCCGTTCGGCCATACGCACGCCGACGTGTTGCTCGAGGCGCACAAGATCCGCGTGGAGCGCGGCGACTACAACATCGCGCAGGACCACGTCGCGGACGCGATCGAGGCGCTTGTGACGCGCTCGCGGGCATCGCTCTCGGACGACCGGTCGCCAAAGAATCCCTACTGAGGAGGATCACACATGGCCGCGAACACGCTGAACATCCTCAAGCCGAGCGTCAACAACCTCACGGCACGGATCTTCGTGCGAGCCGCCGGGCTCGACTTCGTGGAGCTCGACGTGTGGGGGCAGACGACGACTCCGGAGTTCTTGGAGAAGGACCCGGCCCACCTGACGCCGATGCTCGAGGAGGAGGGACTGCCGAGAGGCTCGCTCTGGGAGAGCTGCGCGATCATGCAGTACCTCTGCAACAAGCACGGCCTCGACCGGTTCTATCCCACTGAACCGGGGGAGCGGGCAATGGTCGACAGCGCCATGTGCTACCTGCTCGCCACCCTCTATCCACTCGTTGCGCGCGCGACCTACCCGGCGCTCGGCTTCGGGCAGTACGCAGGCGAGGTCGGAACCTCGGACGCGGATGACGCGATGAAGGCCAAGGCGCAGCGCGACGCCGCGGCCGCCATCGCCGAGCCGCTCGACGTCTACCGGGCGTTCTTCCTTGCCGGCAAACCGTTCATCGGCGGTGACTCGCCTTCGATCGCGGACATCCGCCTCGCCGCGACGCTCGAGTTTCTGCGTGCGATCGACTACGAGTTCCCGGTCTGGGCGGAGGAGTACATGTCCGCGATGGAGTCAACGCTCGGCGACGCCTACTCCGAGCCGGCGGCGGACGTCCGCGGCTACATCGCCTCGGTGAGACCGACGTAGCTCCTAGAACCAGTCGTCGACGACGTCCGGCGCCACGGCGGCGCGGCGGCCGCGGCGTGCCCAGAGCACAGCGGCGGCCGAGAGAAGCGAGACGAGGAATGCCGGCTCCAAGAGGGTGACGCTCAGCCACAGGAAGACCGACCCGAGGATCAGGCAGCACCGCGACAGTCGGTCGTCCCAGACCTCGCCGAGCTCCTCTCGAAGCCGGCGCCAGTGTCCCGTCCGTCGCAGTGTCTGGGGGCCTCGCCGCCGGGCGGAGTCCACGCGACGGGATCGAACCCGAACAGTTCGACGAGCCGCTTCGGCTCTCCCGTGCCGCCGTTCACGGAATCCGGCGGATACGCCCAAACCTGCTCGCGGGGGCCGCCGGCCGTCATGAAGATGGCGAGTCTCGACCCTTTCGTGCGAGCAGGGTCCTCCCGTTGAAGCCACTCCGTCGCGCAATCGACCGCGTCGAGGAAATCGCTCATCGCAACGGCGAGAACCGTCGCCGGTTCCTCTTCTGAGAGGAGCTCGACCGAGAACGTCCTGTCGTACCGCTTCGCCGCATGGCTGGTATCAACTGCCATGCCTTCCCCCTTTTGTGGTTCTCATGATGAGCGGAACGGGTCGACTCGCATCCCCTTTTTGCGTGACAGGTCGTTGCCCGCTGCGGCGGCGCCTCACCGCACCGCCGTGCGCGTAAAGACGCGAATCGACACCGCCGTCAGGAGGGCCGCAAAGAGGGCGACCGCCGCGAGGCTCAGCGAGGCCATCGCCGTCACGTTGCTCGATCGCCAGATGTTCTGCAGCCCGCTGCTGTCGTGGAGCAGGCCCCACCGCATCAGCGCGAGTGCATGCGTCAGCGGCAGGAACTTCGCGACCCACGCGAGCACGAGCGGGAGCGAGCTGATCGGGAACAGCGATCCCGCGAGAAACCACGGAACGATCGCGATCGCCGGTAGGCGCGCGATGTACTCCTCGGATCGCGACACGCGACCTGCGAGGGTCTCGGCGATCCCGTACATCGCGATCGCGAACAGCACGGCCACGGCGAGGAACCAGAGGAAGCCCGACGCCGTGACGTGGAAGTGGATCCCGCGCAGCACCGCGAATCCGAGCAGCACGGCCACCTGGAGTGCCGTCGTCGCGACCGCAACCAGCAGGTTGCCGACGACGAGCAGAGGCCGGAGGATCGGCGCGGCGAGCAACTCCCGCCGCGCGCCGGTCTCGCGATCGACGAGGACGCTGATGCCCGAGAACATCGTGTTCAGGGGGATCAGCAGTCCGATCGTGCCGACCGCGACGTACGACTCGTAACTCGCGCTGGTGTGCAGCGCCTTCTTGAGCGCCGGTGCGATTACGAGTGCGAACAGCACCGGCGTCAGCAGCGGGACGACGAGCTCGCGCGGCGTTCGGGCGGTGAGTGCGAACCGGCGGGCGGCGAGCGTGCTGACGACGCTCAGGCTTCGGTTCCGCTGCCGCTCCATCGGAAGTGTGATCTCGGGGCTGATAGCGCTCATGTGAGAGTCCTTTCGTTCGTCAGTCTCCGCCGAGGCGGTCGCCGGTCAGGCGCAGGTAGACGTCGTCGAGTGTGGGCGGGCGTGTTGTGACCGTGGTCGCCGGCACGCCGATCTCGTGCACGGCGGTGATCGCGTCGGCGGCTGAATGCCCGCGGAGTGGGACCGTGACGGTCGAGCCGACGGCGAAAGCATCGTCGCCTGCGACACCGCGTGCTTGCAGGACGTCGAGGGCCGTCTCCGCGTTGCCGTCGATCTTCAGCTCGAGGATCTCCGCACCCAGGTCCGCGCGCAGTTCTGCGGGGCTGCCGAGCGCCACGATGCGGCCGTCGTGCATGATCGCGATGCGGTCGCAGAGGAGCTCGGCCTCGTCGAGGTAGTGCGTGGTCAGGAGGATCGTGACCTCGCCTCCGGCGTGGAGCCCGGCGATGACGTCGAGCAGCTCGTGGCGGATCCGCGGGTCGAGGCCGACGGTCGGCTCGTCGAGGAAGAGGACGGTGGGATCGGAGACGAGCGCGCGCGCGATCTCGAGCCGGCGACGCTGCCCGCCGCTGTAGCCGGAGACGGCGCGGTCCAGGATGTCCGCGATGTCGAGCGCCGCCGCGATCTCGCCGATCCGCGACGCGGCCCGGTCCGCAGGGACGCCCCAAAGGCGGGCGTGCAGGTCGAGATTGCGCCGGCCGGTGAAGGACCGGTCGACGACCGGATCCTGGAAGACGACGCTGGAGATCTGCCTCGCGGCGACCGGCTCTTCCGCGACGTTGAAGCCGGCGAGTAGCGCCGTCCCGCTCGTGGGGGCGAGCGTCGTCGTGAGCATGCCGATCGTCGTCGACTTGCCGGCGCCGTTGGGCCCGAGCAGCCCGAAGACCTCGCCGCGCACGACCGAGAAGTCGATCGCCTTCACCGCCTCCACACCGCCGGGATACGTCTTGGTGAGTGCTCGGACCTCGATCGCGATGCCGGCGCGGGGCTTTGCAACATCACGCCTCGCGACGTGCTGCAGTTCTGTGGTCGTCATTGATGCCTCCGTTCACGTTTCGTCACGTCACATTCGTGTTGGCTCGTTCGTCACTGCTATGACGGATCTCGAGGGAAGGATGTGACCGTGGACGAACGCAACTGGAAGATCGAGGAGTTCGAGGCACATCGAGTGCACTTGCAAGCGGTCGCGTATCGCATGCTCGGGTCCGTGAGCGACGCGGAGGACGCGCTGCAGGAGGCATGGGTGCGCCTCAGCCGCGCCGACTCCGACGCAGTCGAGAACCTCGGTGGCTGGCTGACGACCGTCGTCGGCCGCGTCTGCCTCGACATGCTGCGCACGCGCCGCTCCCGTCGCGAGGACTATGTCGGCACGTGGCTTCCCGAGCCGATCGTCACGGAGGGGGAGAGCGGCGACCCGGCGAACGAAGCGGTACTTGCGGACTCGGTCGGGCTCGCGCTCTTCGTCGTGCTCGAAACGCTGACTCCCGCCGAGCGGCTCGCGTTCGTCCTCCACGACATGTTCGCAGTCCCGTTCGAGGAGATCGCACCGATGGTCGATCGATCACCCGCCGCAACGCGTCAACTGGCAAGTCGCGCCCGCCGGCGAGTTCAAGGCGCCGCCCCCGTTCCCGACGCGGACCTTCCGCGGCAGCGCGAGATCGTCGACGCCTTCCTCGCCGCCTCGCGCGCCGGAGACTTCGAAGCGCTCCTCGAGGTGCTCGATCCGCAGGTCGTGTTCCGCATGGACTCGGGTGACGCGAGCCGGCGCGCGCAGCGGCCGATCACCGGTGCGGCGGCGGTCGCGCGGCAGGTCCTGACGCGCGGCGCCCGGTTCGCCCCGCTCGGACGTCCTGCGATCGTCAACGGAGCGGCCGGCGTCGTCGTCGGGCGTGCCGGCAAGCCGATCGCGGTCGTGGGCTTCACGGTCACCCACGACAGGATCGTCGCGATCGATGTCATCACCGACCCCGACAAGCTTCGGGGACTCGCCTTGTAGCGAACTTTTCGTCTCCGGATCCCTTGACAGGGGATCGTGCAATGTCGTACGTTCCTCGAACGGTGTTCGACTATGCCGAATATCGTTCCCGAGCGACGGCGCTCGTGGGAACCCGCGGAACGGCCCGCGGCCTTGCCGGCCAGAGGCTGGAAGGAGTCGTGTGATGGAATCCTTCTCTGTCGCGCAGCGCGCGTTTGCCGAAGCGGTCGGCACGGCACTGCTCGTCTTCATCGGAGCGGGCTCGGTGCCCGCGATCCTGTTGCTCGAGGGCGGCACGAAGGCGCCGTTCTCGGGCGCCGATCTCGGCTTCATCTCGATGGCGTTCGGTCTGATCGTCATTGCCCTCGTCTACACCGTGGGGAAGGTTTCGGGCTGCCACATCAATCCCGCCGTGACCTTCGGGCTCGCCGTGACGAAGCGCTTCCCCTGGCGTGAGGTGCCGCTCTACTGGGGCGCGCAGCTCGTGGGCGGCCTGGCCGGCGCGTTCGCGATGTGGGTGTCGTTCGGCACGCGGGCGGTCGATCTCGGCTACGGGTTCGGTGTCGTCCACTTCGACCACTCGACGACGGCCTGGGGATCTGCCATGTTCATCGAGGCCCTCGGCACGGCCATCCTGCTCTTCACCATCCTCGGGATCGTCGACTCGCGCTCGCCGCAGGGCTTCGCCGGGCTCGTGATCGGCCTCGTGATCGTCGCGATCATCATCACCGTCGGTCCGGTCACGAACGCGTCGCTCAATCCGGCCCGTGCCATCGGTCCGCTGTTCGTGACGACGATTCACGGCGGCGTGCACAACTGGACACAGCAGTTCCTCGCGTACATCCCTGGCAACCTGATCGGCGCCGCGGTGGCGTGCCTCGCCTACGACTGGATGGCGGTTGCGCGCAAGGTACAGCGCCCGATCAAAGCAGCCGTCACCGAGCCTGACCGCGCGGAGCTTGGCACGCCGGTCGCCACGCAGTAGAAAGGACAGAGCCGTGAGCGTTGTAGCAACAACGATGAAGAAGTTCATCAACGCGCCCGAGGACGTCGTCAAGGAGTCGCTCGCAGGTCTCGGCGCGGCGCATCCCGACCTCGTCCGGGTCGACCTCGAGGATCAGATCGTGGTGCGGAAGGACGCGCCGGTCACTGGGAAGGTCGGGCTCGTCTCCGGCGGAGGTTCCGGTCACGAGCCCATGCACGGCGGCTTCGTCGGGCGCGGGATGCTTGACGCTGCTTGTCCCGGCGAGATCTTCACCTCGCCCGTGCCCGACCAGATGCTTGCCGCGACGAAGGCAGTCGACGGTGGCGCGGGCGTAGTGCACATCGTGAAGAACTACACGGGCGACGTGATGAACTTCAAGCTCGCCGCCGAGTTGGCCGACGACGACGGGATCAAGGTCGAGTCGGTGCTCACGAACGACGACGTTGCGGTCGAGGATAGCCTGTGGACCGCGGGACGTCGCGGAGTCGGCGTGACCGTCCTGCTCGAGAAGATCGCCGGGGCGAAGGCAGAAGCCGGCGGAACGCTGGACGAGGTCGCGGCGATTGCGCGAAGGGTGAACGATCGCGGCCGCAGCTTCGGCGTCGCTCTGACGTCATGCGTCACACCGGCGGCCGGAACGCCGACGTTCGAGATCGGCGCCGACGAGATCGAGTTCGGCGTCGGAATCCACGGTGAGCCGGGGCGGCGGCGGGAGAAGCTCGCGCCGGCGTCCGAGATCGTCGCCGAGATGACCGACGCGATTCTCTCCGACCTCGCGCCTGCGTCCGGAGCCAAGCTGCTCGCATTCGTCAACGGGCTCGGTGGCACGCCGCTGATCGAGCTCTACGTGATCTACAACGAGCTCGCCAAGCAGTTGTCGGCGCGCGGGCTGACCGCGACGCGCAACCTCGTCGGCAACTACATCACGAGCCTCGAGATGGCAGGTGCGTCGATCACGCTGCTCGAGCTCGACCCGGAGCTCACCGAGCTCTGGGACGCGCCCGTCCATACCCCTGCACTCCGGTGGGGGACCTGACGCGGGTGGACGCGGCGACGGTCACGCGGTGGCTCGAGGGATCGGCGGCCGCATTGCACGAGCAACGCGACTACCTCACGCAGCTCGACGCAGCGATCGGCGACGCGGATCACGGGACGAACATGGATCGGGGGTTCTCGAGCGTCGTCTCGAAGCTCGCCGAGCTCGACGGCTCAGTGCCTCCGGGCCGGATTCTCGTCACCGCGGGGTCGACGCTCGTCTCGACGGTCGGCGGTGCAAGCGGCCCGCTGTGGGGTACAGCCCTACGGCGGGCCGGCCGTTCGCTCGGGGACGGTGAGTCCTTCGACGGCGCGGAGCTTGCCGTCGCGCTCGAGGCCGCTCTCGACGGAGTCGTCGAGCTCGGGGCGGCGCAGCCGGGCGACAAGACGATGGTCGACGCGCTCGAGCCTGCCGTTCGCACACTCAAGGAAGGGCTTGCTTCCGGCTCCCCGGCGGCGGTCGCCCTTGCGGCTGCGAGGGAGGCAGCAGAGGAGGGCATGCAGTCGACAGTGCCACTTCAGGCAACCAAAGGGCGTGCCTCTTACCTCGGCGAGCGGAGCATCGGCCACCAGGACCCGGGCGCCACCTCGACGGTCATCATCCTGCGCGCCCTCGAGCAAGCGGTCGCGGCGGAGCGATGAGCGAGCGCGAGCTTCACGGCCTCGTCGTCTCTCCCGGCGTCGCGGTCGGGCCCGCACACGTTCCGCCGGACCCGGTCGCAGCTCCGAACGGCGGCGGCCCTGAGGCTGCGCGGGCGGCGCTCGTGCGCGTAGCCGCAGAGCTCGCGCGCACGGAAGCGCGGCTCGTGGAGCACGGCCTCGTGACGGAGGCGGAGATCATCGCGACGAGCCGGCTGATGGCGGAGGATCCGTCGCTTGTCCACGAGGTCGAGGCCCTGGCGGCCGGACTGCCCGCCGCGGAAGCGTTACGCGTCGCAACCGAGCGACATGCCGCGGCGCTTGCGTCACTCGACGACCCGCTGCTCTCGGCGCGGGCGGCCGACATTCGCGAGCTCGGGCGGCGCGCGGTGCGCGCGCTCTCGGGTCTCGGTGCGGCCGAGCCTCCGCTCCGGCCCTCGATCGTCGTTGCGCGCGAGCTCGGGCCCGCCGAGCTCGTCGATCTCCGGCTGGAGGACGGGCTCGTTCTCGGCATCGCCCTCGCCGAGGGATCGGCGACGTCGCACGCGGCGATCATCGCGCGGTCGCTCGGCGTCCCGATGGTGGCCGCGCTCGGCGAGGAGGTGCTCACGGCGTGCGGCGGCGACGAAGTGATCGTCGACGGGAGTGTCGGCGTGGCGGTGCTGAACCCTTCCGCGGGCGCACTGGCTCGCGTCCGCGCGGCTGCTGCGCAGGACGCTGTGGAGCATGCGCGACTTGCGGCCGGCCGCGGACTACCCGCCGTGACCCTCTCGGGACGGCCGATCCGGCTGCTCGCCAACGCCAGCTCAGCGTCGGAGGTCGACGCGGCGCTGCGGCGGGGCGCGGAGGGGATCGGGCTCGTGCGGACGGAGCTCGCATTCCTCGACGCCGACGGCTGGCCGACCGAGGCGGAGCACTACGCGGCGCTCGCACCCGTGCTGGCGCCGCTCGAGGGTCGGATCGCCACCGTACGCACGCTCGACTTCGGTGCCGACAAGACGCCGGCGTTCCTCCGCGGTCACGGCGGACGAGGCATCGCGCTCATGCTCGAGCACGAGGACGCTCTCGTCGCCCAGCTGGCCGCGATCCTGCGGGCGGGTGCCGGAACGAAGCTGCGGATCATGCTTCCGCTCGTGGAATCGCCGAGGCAGCTGGCGGTGGCACGAAGGCTGCTGCGCCGCGCCGCCGGGCGCGCCGGGCTACGGCTGCCGGAGCTCGGGGCGATGATCGAGACACCCGCGGGGGTCGCGCGCTCGCGCGAGCTCGCCGTCGCGGCCGACTTCTTCTCGATCGGCACGAACGATCTCGTCGCGACGACACTCGGCCTCGATCGCGACCAGCCGGTGGCGTCACCGCTCTCAGCCGCTGACCCGGCCGTGGTCGAGCTCATGCAACGCACCGTCGACGCGGCACACGCCGTCGCGATCACCGTGGAGGTCTGCGGGGAAGCCGCGGGCGAGCCGGAGCTGACGGCGTTGCTCGTCGGGCTCGGCGTCGACGAGCTGAGCGTCTCGCCGGCGCGGCTCGACGCCGTCCGCAACGCCGTCCGTCGTTCAGGAGAGCTCGGTGACGAGGCTCGCCAGCTCGGCTACGGCCTCGACGGCGTCGTCGCCTGAGGCCGAGATCGTCAGCTCCGTTCCTCCGTCTGCCCCGAGACCGAGGATCTCGAGAATGCTCTTCGCATTCGCGCGCCGACCATTGGCCTGCACCTCGATCGTCGCCGCGAACGACGCAGCCGCGCGCACGAACACGCCGGCCGGCCGAGCGTGCAACGCGACGGCTTCAGGGAGCCTGACGAGCGTGAGCTCAGAGCTTCGGGACATTGCGCGCCTCCTCAGCCGCACCGGCCACCTCCGAGAGGGAGGCGCCTGTCGAAGCCGTGACCCCTGCAGCGATCGCGCCTTCGACGAGCGGCGCGTCGGCGAGCACGATGCGTGCGGCGTCGCCCGGGCTCAGTTCCGCCAACGCCGCCTTCACCGAGAGCAGCGAGCTGCCGAGATCCGCAACTACGACGGCGCCGGCGCCGTCGACCGTCCGCAGCGCCTCCAGCACCCGTCCGCCGTCAGTGCCGAGGGTTCCCCCGGGACCGCCGCCTGCGGTCACGATCGGCACGTCCGGCCCGGCGACCTGTGCTACCAACTCGGCGAGGCCGGTGGCGATTGCGGCGCTGTGCGACACGATCACGAGCCCGACGAAGCCGCCTGCATTGGAAGACGTCATGGTTGGGCATTCTACAATGTCGAACGCCATTCGACAATGCTGTCTCAATGATTCAGTCCGTTGATCGCGCCGCACGGATCCTCCGGGCCCTCGCCGGCGGCTCCGGGCGACTCGGCGTGAGTGAGCTCTCCGAGCGGCTCGGCCTCGCCAAGGGCACGGTCCACGGGCTCCTCCGCACCCTCCACGATCACGGGCTCGTGGAGCAGGATCCGGACAGCGACAAGTACCAGCTCGGCCCGCAGCTCCTGCAGCTGTCCAACCGCTACCTCGATCTGAACGAGCTGCGGTCGCGATCGCTCGCGTGGGCTGAGCTGCTTGCGACGCGTGCCGCCGAAGCCGTGCGGGTCGGCGTGCCGCACGGCAACGGCGTGCTCGTCGTGCACCACGTCTTCCGGCCGGATACGTCGCTGCAGATCCTCGAGGTAGGCGCCGTGCTACCCATGCACGCGACCGCGCTGGGGAAGGCGGTGCTTGCCTACCTCCCCGAGCCGGAGCGTAAGGACGTCATCGATGCTGGCCTTCCGAAGCTCACCGGGCGAACCATCTCGACGGTGCCGTCGCTCGGGCGGGAGCTCGACGGGGTCCGCGAACGTGGCTACGCGGTCGAGCGCGAGGAGGCTGTCCTCGGCGAGGTGGGGATCGCCGCGGCGATCTTCGGACGCAACGGCGAGGTCGTCGGCGGAATCGGCGTCGCCGGTCCGTCCGAGCGCTTGAACGGCCGCGCGCGCGAGAGCAAGGTGGCGACGGCGGTGGGCGAAGCCGCGCGTTCCATCTCGCGCGACCTCGGTGCGCAGCGCTGGCCGCCCGGGTGACCGACGCCGCGCAACCAGGTTTTTCAACCTGGTTGCAGTCGTTCCGGAAACGACTGATGCGATGATCGACGCAATCGCAAGGACCGAGGACGCGGCGGCGCGCCGCGTGATCGCGGGCCAGCCGTCCGAGCGAGATCCCCGCCGCCGGCCGAGCGGGCTTCGGCGCTGCGGTCGCCGAAGCCCAATCGCCGGTTTCCGTTGCTACTCGGCGGCTCGCCGGAAGCCCCGCCCACGTAGGAGGACGAGCGCTGCGGCCGCGCTCCACACGACGACGAGCATCCAGCTCTGCCGCGTCGAGTCGCTGCCGTCGAACCACTGGGAGAGATACTCGCCCGAGACGGCGTTGTTCATCGCGTGGAACACCATCGCGATCATGAGGCTGCCGAGTGCGTTCCGGAAGAGCCACGTGAAGACGACGGTTGCGATCGGCACGAGAACGAGGTCCGACCAGTGCTGGTCGCCTACGAAGTAGACCGGCAGGTGCCAGAGCGCCCACAGCGTGCCCAGGAAGAGGCTGGACACGAACGGGGACCGCTCGGCGAGAAGCCGAGGCAGGGCGAAGCCGCGCCAGCCGGGCTCCTCCCAGGCGCCGCCGATGATCGGGACGAGGAGGATGATCAACGCCGTCGGCAGGACGTTCGTCCAGTTCGCGACATCGTCGGCGGAGGGCGTAGGCGCGCCGAATGCGATATTGAGGCAGGTCGCGAGTCCGCTCAGGACGATCGGGGTGAAGATCGCGACGGCCCACCAGCGCAGGCCGACGCGCCACTGCACCATCGAGCGGAAGAGCGCCTTCAAGCCCTGCTTGCCGCTCGTCAGCGAGATGACGAGGATGGCGGCAAGTGCCGGGCCGCAGCTGAGAATCGCCGGGCCCGACCGAGTGGCGAGGTAGCTGACCGAAGGCAGCCACGAGAACGCGAACGCGAGCACGAAAAACGCTGCCAGGGGACGCCGGCGGATCGCTTCCGCGACGCGGTTCGGACGGTTCTCGCGCTCCCGCAGGTTCCCGGGCGCTTTGAGAATGTGCTCAGACATTGGTGTCTCTCCTAGACGTGGGGGACATCTCGCTGAACGTGGGTCGAACACGCCCGCAATCGGATCAGGCACGGCACTGGTGCATTCCTGGTTACGTCGTAGCGCCGGCCGGAACGAGACCCGCAACCTGACTTCAGTCGGGTTGCTCTCGCGCGCTAGGGGACCGACTGGTGACTGTGCTGATGCGACCCAGGCTCCGCGGCCGTAGCTTCAGCGTCACGTAGTCGAAGAAGGAGCTGACCGTGACCACTGTCTTGGAACTGCGCCCCGTCCGCCGCGAACTGGCCCGGCGGGAAGGAAATGGCCTCGAAGTGAGGCTCCTATGGAACTCGGACGACGACACCGTGAGCGTCGAGGTCTACGACGAGCGCACCGAGGAGCTCTTCGATTTCCGCGTCCCCGGCGAACGGGCTCTGGACGCCTTCAACCATCCGTTCGTCTACTGCGCCCCGCGCTCGACCTCGGTCGACGACGAGCTGCTCGAGGCCGCCTAAATCCGTGGCTGGTGTCTGCCCGGTGCTTTCGCTGATTCGACCGGTGGCCCATCGGCGTAGCGTCGAGACGACGATCTGAGAGGGAGGAGAGGGACATGTCGGCGATGCTCACAGACGATCTGCTCGGGACGTATCTCCGGGAGATCAGCCGCACTCCGCTGCTGACGCGGGCTCAGGAGGTCCAGCTCGCGAAGCGCATCGAGGCCGGCGATTCGGCCGCCCGCAACGGCATGATCGAGGCCAACCTTCGGCTCGTCGTCGCGATCGCCAAGGGATATCGGGGCCGCGGGCTCGAGCTGATCGATCTGATCCAGGAAGGCACCCTGGGCCTCGTCCGCGCCGTCGACGGCTACGACTGGCGCCGTGGCACGAAGTTTTCGACGTACGCCGCCTGGTGGATCAAGAGCGGGATCACGGACGCCATCGGCCGCGCACGCCCGATCCGGCTGCCCGCGCCGGTCGTCCAGCGCGCCTTCGCCGTCCGCCGGGCAGAAGCGGCGCTCGTCTCCCGCCTCGGCCGGGCTGCCTCCACCTCCGAGATCGCGGTTGAGCTCGGCCTCTCCGTCGACGAGGTCGACGAGGCACGGGCCGCCTTCGCGCCGGTCTCCTCCCTCGACGAGCCGCTCGCCGGCGACGACGAGGCGACCCGCGTCGACCTCCTCGTCGATTCCGCGACGCCCGATCCGATCGACTCGCTCGTCGCCGAGGCCCGCGAGCAGGAGCTCGCCGAGCTGCTCGACGAGCTGCCCGAGCGCGGCCGGCGTGTCGTCGAGCTGCGCTTCGGCCTCCACGACGGCGTCGTGCAGACCGCCGACACCGTCGCCGCTGAGCTCGGCGTCACCCGCGAGCGCGTCCGCCAGATCGAGCTCTATGCCCTGCGCCAGCTCGGCGTCGGCGCGCCGATGGCAAAGGCCGCCTGATGTCGCAGCGCATCGGCCATTACGACCTGCTCGTCATCGGCTCGGGCCCCGCGGGCCAGAAGGCCGCGATCCAGGCGGCGAAGCTCGGCCGGCGCGTCGCCGTCGTCGAGCGGGGCGCTCTCGGGGGCGTGAGCGCGAACACGGGCACCATTCCGTCTAAGACCGCGCGCGCGGCGATCGTCGAGCTGACAGGCTCCGCGCAGCGCGCTGTCTACGGCGACACGTACAGGATCAAGAGCACGATCACGATCGAAGACGTGCTCTGGCGGACGCAGCACGTGATCGAGCACGAGCGCGCGGTCGTCCGCGACCAGTTGCGCCGCAACGGCGTCGAGGTGGTCGAGGGCACCGCTTCGTTCGTCGACGCGCACACGCTGGAGGTTGCCGGGCCGCACCCCCTCCCCCTGACGGGCGAATCGATCGTTATCGCCGTCGGCACGCGGCCCGCGCGACCTCCGGAGGTCGATTTCGACGATCACACCGTGATCGACTCCGACGGAATTCTCGGGCTCGAGCGCGTTCCCGCGACGATGACCGTCGTCGGCGGCGGCGTGATTGGCGTCGAGTACGCCTCGATGGCGGCGGCGCTCGGGATCACCGTCACGCTGATCGACAAGCGCCCGCGGCTCCTGGACTTCGTCGACGAAGAGCTCGTCGACGCATTGCACTATCACCTGCGCGGTCACGGTCTCACACTCCGGCTGGGCGAAGAGGTGAGCGCGATCGAGCGCCGTACCGACGGCTCGGCGCTGACCTGCCTGGCGAGCGGCAAGCGGATTCCCTCCGAGGTCGTGATGTACGCGGCCGGGCGGCAGGGCGCGACCGACGGCCTCCGGCTCGAAGCAGCCGGCCTCGAAGCCGACCGGCGCGGGCGGATCGCGGTCGACGCGCAGTTCCGCACAGCGCAGCCGCATATCTTCGCGGTCGGAGACGTCATCGGCTTTCCAGCGCTCTCGGCGACGTCGATGGAGCAGGGCCGCCTCGCCGCGTGCGCGGCATTCGGTGTGCCGGCGTCGACGATGCCCACACTGCTCCCTTACGGCATCTACACGATTCCGGAGATCTCGTTTGTCGGCTCCAGCGAGGCCGAGCTCACGCGCGATCGCGTTCCGTACGTCGCCGGCATCGCGCGCTACCGCGAGCTCATTCGCGGCGAGATCGCAGGCGACAACAGCGGCCTGCTCAAGCTGCTCGTCCACGCGGAGTCACGCACGATCGAAGGTGTTCACATCTTCGGGACCGGCGCGACCGAGCTCGTACACGTTGGCCAGACGGTCATGGCGGCAGCGTTGCCGCTCGACTATCTCGTCGAAGCGGTCTTCAACTATCCGACGTTCGCCGACGCGTACAAGGTTGCAGCACTCGACGCGATGAACAGGCTGAACGAGATCGAGCTCGCAGCATGACGCGCACGGCAGCGGGCGGCACGCTCGTCCTGGGCGGCGGCTTCGGCGGCGCGTACGTCGCGCGGCTGCTCGGAGGTGCCGGCGCCACGATCGTCAATCCCAGCGCGTCGATGCTCTACACGCCGCTGCTCCCCGAAGTCTCGTCCGGAAAGATCGAGCCTCGCCACGTCGTGGTTCCGCTTCGCTCGATGTGCCCGCGCGCCGAGATCCTCCGCGGGAGGGCGGTCGGGCTCGACCAGGAGTCGCGGACGGCCGTCGTCGAGACCGAGCTCGGCTCGCTGGAGATCCAGTACGAGCGTCTCGTCGTCGCGCTCGGATCGGTCACGCGCATGCTGCCGATTCCCGGGCTCGCGGAGCACAGCCTCGGCTTCAAGGACGTCTCCGATGCGATTGCGCTCCGCGACCACGTCATCCGGAAGCTCGAGCACGCCGACGCGGATCTCGAGAATGCCGAACGCCACCTTTCCTTCGTATTCGTCGGCGGTGGCTACGCCGGCGTCGAGGCGCTCGCCGAGCTGACCGAGTTCGTGCGCGACGCGCTCCGGCACTATCCGCGGCTTCGCGGCGTCGACCAGCGCTGGGTGCTCGTCGACGCCGCGCCGTCCATCCTCGGCGAGGTGCCGGGGAGGCTCGCCGAGTACGCCTCGTCGCAACTGCGTAAGCGCGGCGTCGACCTTCGCCTTGAGACGAGGCTGGAGTCAGTGGAGAATGACGCCGTCATGCTCTCCGACGGCAGCCGAATCGAGACGGAGACGGTGGTGTGGACAGCAGGTGTCCGTGCGAACCCCGTGCTGGCGGCGTTCGGGCTGCCGCTCGACCGGACGGGCCGCATCGAGGTCGGCGAGATGATGGGCGTGAGCGGCCGTGAGAACGTGTGGGCGCTCGGCGACTGCGCGCGTGTTCCGAACGCGGCGACTCCCGACAGCTGGGACCCACCGACGTGCCAGCACGCGCTCCGCCAGGCTCGCCGGCTGGCGAAGACCTTGAAGGGGCGGCCCGAGCCGTATCGCTACCGCAGCCTCGGCCAAGGTGCGACACTCGGGCGCGACAAGGGCATTGCGGCTGTCGGGAAGGTGCGCCTGCGGGGTGTGCTGGGCGCGCTCGTCACGCGGGCGTACCATCTCTATCAATTGCCCCTCAACTCCCGCCGGCTGCGCGTGATCGCCGACACGATGACCTCGAGTCTCTTCCGGCGCGACTTCGCCGAGCTCGGCCCGCCGGTGAGATGAGCTGATGGTCACCGCCGCTGCGCACGCAGCGGTCGTCGGCGCAGGCGCGTTCGCCCCGGTCGATCAGGACTATCTCTTCCAGGCTCGGCAGATGCAGGCGATGTCGTTCGCCGCGCACATCCCGCTCGTCTGCTTCGGCGTCGCCTTTCCGGCGCTCGTCATGTTCGTCGAGTGGCTGCACCTGCGGACCGGCAAGCCGCTTTATCTGACCCTCGCGCGCAGATGGTCGAAGATCATGCTCGCCCTCTTCGCCGTCGGTGTCGTCACGGGCACGATCCTCAGCTTCGAGCTCGGCCTCTTGTGGCCGAACTTCATGGCGACGTTCGGCGACGTCTTCGGGCTCGGCTTCGCCGTCGAAGGGTTCTCCTTCTTCGTCGAGGCGATCTTCATCGCGGTCTACATCTACGGGTGGGGAAGCCTGTCGCCTCGGGCGCACTTCCTCACCGGCATCCCGATTGTGATCAGCGGCTTTACCGGGTCGCTGATGGTGATCGCGGTCAACGGCTGGATGAACCACCCGACGGGCTTCCGCCTGGAGAACGGCCAGGCCGTCGACGTGCATCCGTTCGCGGCGTTGTTCGAGAACGGCTATTTCTGGCACGAGCTCGTGCACATGTACCTCGCCGCGTACATCGTCACGGGCTTCCTGGTGGCGAGCATCTACGCGCTTGGTTGGCTCAAGGGCCGGCGCGGTCCCTACGAGCGGGCGGCGCTCGTGATCCCGCTGACGATTGCGTCGCTCGCCGCACCTGCGCAGGTGATCGTCGGCGACTGGGCCGCCCGCGACGTCGCAAAGACGCAGCCGGTGAAGCTCGCCGCCCTCGAAGGGCTCGCGACGACGACGCGCGGGGCACCGGAGCACCTGCTCGGCTGGTACGACGGGCACGAAGTCAAGTACGGGATTCGCATTCCGCGACTCCTGTCGGTACTCGCCTTCCATGATCCGAACGCAACCGTGAAAGGCCTCGACACGGTTCCGGCCGACGAGCGCCCGCCGGTGAACGTCGTGCGGTTCGCGTTCCAGACGATGGTCGGCATCGGAGTGATGCTCGCCGGGATAGGGACCTTCTTCATCGGCGTCTGGCTCCGAAAGCGGCGCTTGCCGCGTTCCGTATGGTTCTATCGCGCGCTCCTCCTCGCCGGACCGCTCTCGCTCGTCGCGTTGGTCGCGGGTTGGATGACGACCGAGGTCGGCCGGCAGCCGTGGGTCGTGTACGGCGTCATGCGCACGACCGACGCCGTCACGGGAGCGAACGGTATTCCTGTGGGGTACGCGACGCTCGCGCTCGTCTATCTCGGCCTTGTTGTCGCGGTCGCGTGGGTTCTTCGCCGTCTCGCCCGCGCGCCGCTCGACATCCCGAACGGGGGAGCGATCGATGCACCTCGTTGACGTCCCGCTGCTGTTGATACTCGCGGGCCTGAGCGCGTACGCCGTCCTCGGCGGCGCTGACTTCGGGGCGGGAATGTGGCAGCTCGTCGGCGGCCCCCGGTTGCGCGAGCACGCGCATCACTCGATGGGCCCCGTCTGGGAGGCCAACCACGTCTGGCTCATCTTCGTGCTCGTCGTGTGCTGGACCGCCTACCCGAGGGCATTCGGCTCGATCATGTCGACGCTCGCCGTGCCGTTCTTCATCGCCGGGATCGGGATCGTGCTGCGCGGCACCGCGTACGCGTTGCGATCGGGGACGGTGTCGCTGCGAGAGCAGCGGACCGTCGAGATCGTGCTTGCGTGCTCGTCCATCCTGACACCGTTCGCGCTCGGGGCCGCGATCGGCGGGATCGCGTCGGGTCGGGTGCCTGTCGGCAACGCCGGCGGCGATCTCGCGTCGAGCTGGCTCAACCCGACGTCCGCGCTGACCGGCGGCCTGGCCGTCGTGACGGCGGTGTACCTCGCAGCCGTCTACCTCGCGGCCGACGGCGTGCGGCTCGGTGACGCCGAGCTCGTGCGCGCCTACCGGCTGCGGGCCCTGGTCTCCGGCCTCGTCGCCGGCGCAGTCGCGCTCGGCGGCCTCCTGGTCGTGCGGAGCGACGCCCGGCCGATCTGGGACGGGTTGACGAGCGGCTCCGGCCTCGCCGCGGTGATCGTGTCCGCAGTCGCGGGCACGGCGACGCTCCTGGCCATCCTGCAGGGGCGATTCCAGCTCGCGCGCGGCACGGCGGCGCTCGCGGTGGCGGCGATCGCCGTGGGCTGGGTGCTCGCGCAGCGCCCGGTGTTCCTGCCCGGGCTCACGATCGAGGAGGCTGCGGCCGGCAGGTCGACGCTCTGGGCGATTATCGTCACCGTCGCGATCGGGGCGGTCGTGCTCGTGCCCTCGCTCTTCTTTCTCTTCCGGCTCGTGCTGCGGGGGCGCTTCGACGCGGACGAGCCCGAACCGGAGACTGTGGCCGCAGCAACGCCGGCACAGGCCCGCCCGAACCTTCTGCTCGTCGCCGGGGCGTGCCTGGCCGTCGGTGCC